>Ga0209517_10000346_pt1 | contig 81808 bp, 61 predicted proteins | sample PeaSoiMetSII2010_FD_187695 | JGI IMG/M metagenome (GOLD analysis project Ga0209517, IMG submission 187695) | Peat soil microbial communities from Weissenstadt, Germany - SII-2010 (SPAdes) (version 2) | ecosystem: Environmental > Terrestrial > Soil > Wetlands > Peat | place: Germany...
TCTTGATGTAGTCGGCGTGGCCCGGGCAATCCATGTGCGCGTAGTGGCGGTTCGCGGTCTCGTACTCCACGTGGGAAACCGCGATGGTGATGCCGCGCTCGCGCTCTTCCGGAGCGTTATCAATCGAGTCAAACGCGCGGAACAGCACCTTGGGATTGTTCTTGGCCAGCACTTTCGTGATGGCGGCCGTCAAAGTGGTCTTGCCGTGGTCAATGTGACCGATGGTGCCAATGTTTACGTGCGGCTTAGTGCGTTCAAATTTCTCTTTCGCCATTTCTGCCTCTGCTCCTCACTCCGAATTCTTAAAAAACTAAAATCGGTCTCTACTTCTCCCCGCGGGTCTTCTTGATCACTTCCTCGGCAATCGCGGCGGGTAACTCCGCGTAGTGCGAGAAATGCATCGTGAAATTGGCGCGGCCCTGCGAACGGCTGCGGAGGTCGGTCGCGTAGCCAAACATCTCCGACAGCGGCACCTGCACGCGAATCACGTGGCTACCCGCGCGCGTTTCCGAGCCTTGAATCTGCGAGCGGCGTGCGTTCAGGTCGCCGAACACGGCGGCCATGTATTCCTCGGGCGTGGTGACTTCGACGCGCATGATGGGTTCCAGCAGCACCGGCTTGGCCTTGGTGCAGGCTTCCTTGAAACCGATCGAGCCGGCAATTTTGAAGGCCATTTCAGAGCTGTCCACATCGTGGTAGCTGCCGTCAATGAGCACCACGGCCACGTCCACCATCATGAAGCCCGCAAGGCCGCCATTATCCATGGCTTCGCGGATGCCCGCTTCGATGGGCGGAATGTATTCCTTGGGAATGGCGCCGCCGAAAACCTTGTCGATGAAGAGGAAGCGGTGTTCCTTGTCAAAGCGCCACTTGCCACCGGAGCCCGCAATGGACTTGGAAAGTTCATCGAGCTCGTCGGTGGACATCTCGTGCATGTTCTCGTGATCGGCGCTGGGCAGCGGATGCACTTCCAGCTTGCAATGGCCGTATTGCCCCCTGCCACCGGTCTGCTTGATGTACTTGCCGTCCGCTTGGGCGGTGCGGCGAATGGTTTCGCGGTAGGCGACCTGGGGACGCCCGACATTGGCATCCACGCCAAATTCGCGCTTCATGCGGTCGACGATAATCTCAAGGTGCAGTTCGCCCATGCCGGAGATGATGGTCTGGCCGGAATCGATGTCGGTATGCACGCGGAAAGTGGGATCTTCCTGGGCGAGGCGGGCCAACGCCTGTCCCATTTTGTCCTGATCGGCCTTGGTCTTGGGCTCGACGGCGACGCTGATGACGGGCGCCGGGAAGTCCATGGCCTCCAGGATGACCGGCTTGTTTTCGTCGCAGAGGGTGTCGCCCGTGGTGACGCTCTTCAAGCCGACGCAGGCGCAGATATCGCCGGCGTGCACGGCTTCAATTTCCTCGCGCTTGTTGGCATGCATCTGCAGCAGGCGGCCAATACGTTCGCGGGTGCCTTTCGACGAGTTGAAGACGTAGCTGCCGGAATTCAACACGCCGGAATAGACGCGGATGTAGGTGACATGGCCGACAAATGGGTCGGACATAATTTTGAAGGCCAGCGCGGAGAAGGGTGCGTCGTCGGAAGCGCGGCGCAGCACCGTTTCGTCGTTATCGGGATTGATGCCTTCGAGCGGGGGCACATCAAGGGGCGACGGCAGGTAATCAACAATGGCATCGAGAAGCGGCTGAATGCCCTTGTTCTTGAACGCGGAGCCCGCCAGCACCGGAACGACCTTCATCGCCAGGGTGGACTTGCGGATGGACTTGCGCATTTCCTCGACGGAGAGATTTCCTTCGGTCAGATACTTGTCCAGCACCTCATCGTCGTGCTCGGCGATGTACTCGACGACCTTGGCGCGGTGGTCGTCGTAAAACTTTTTGTCAATGGCGGAACCCTTCAGGGCGGCGGCAACATCCGGACGGCTGGCAATGAAGGCGGAATCCCATAGATTGGAGACCGGGAAAATTTCAAACTTGGCGCCGAGCGTATCCTCGAGCCACACAACCACGTTTTCTTCAAGGAAGTTGATGCATCCGATGAAATTGTCTTCGCGGCCGAGGGGAAACTGCAGGGGCACGGGGTGCGCGCCGAGGCGCATGCGCATGGTGCGGATGACGTGGTCGAAGTCCGCGCCCATTTTGTCCATCTTGTTGACGAAGGCGAGGCGCGGCACGCGGTACTTATCCGCCTGGCGCCACACGGTTTCCGATTGCGGCTGAACGCCCGCGACGCTGTCGAAAATGGCGACGGCGCCGTCGAGGACGCGGAGCGAACGCTCCACTTCCACGGTGAAATCGACGTGGCCGGGGGTGTCAATGATGTTGACGCGGTATTTCTTGTCGAAGCGGTCCCAACTGGCTGTGGTGGCGGCGCTGGTGATGGTGATGCCGCGCTCGCGCTCCTGCTCCATCCAGTCCATGGTGGCGGTACCTTCGTCCACGGACCCGATCTTGTAGGTCACACCCGTGTAATACAGGATGCGCTCGGTCGATGTGGTCTTGCCGGCATCGATGTGCGCCATGATCCCGATATTGCGGGTATCCTCGAGTTTGAATAAGCGCGTCATGTTCCCTTGAACAGCCCTTTTCTCCCCCGGACGGTTTGCAACAGCTTCAGTCACGTCTAATCCCTTCCAAAGTCCTACCAGCGATAGTGGGCGAAAGCCTTGTTGGCCTCGGCCATACGGTGAACGTCTTCCTTCTTCTTGATGGCGCCGCCGCGGGAATTGGCCGCGTCGATCAGTTCGTCGGCGAGCTTGTCGACCATGGTCTTCCCGGCGCGTTCGCGCGAATACTGCAGCAGCCAGCGGATGGCCAGGGACTGGCGGCGGAAGGGATTCACTTCCACCGGCACCTGGTAGTTGGCGCCGCCCACGCGGCGCGTCTTGACCTCGACGAGCGGCTTGAGGTTCTCGATGGCCTTCTTGAAAATTTTCAGAGCGTCGTCGCTGGTCTTTTTGGCGACCTGATCCATGGCGCCGTAGAAGACGCGCTGGGCGGTGCTCTTCTTGCCTTCCCACATCATCGAGCAGATGAACTTCTCGACCAGAGCTTCACCATAGACCGGATCGGTCGCTTGGACCCGCCGGCTGACTATTCCTTTACGAGGCATCTCTGTTCTCGCTCCTTCGGAACTTCAGAAATTCCGGCTTACTTCGCCGCAGCGCCGGCCTTGGGCCGCTTGGCGCCGTACTTCGAACGTCCCTGCTTGCGATTCTCCACGCCGGCCGCATCGAGCGTGCCGCGCACCACGTGGTAGCGGACACCGGGAAGATCCTTCACACGGCCTCCCCGCACAAGCACGATGGAGTGTTCCTGGAGGTTGTGGCCGACGCCGGGGATGTACGTGGTGACCTCGATGGCGTTGGTCAGGCGCACACGCGCGACCTTGCGGAGCGCGGAGTTCGGTTTCTTGGGCGTCTGGGTGTACACGCGAATGCACACGCCACGCTTTTCCGGGCAGCCCATCAGCGCGGGCGACTTGGTCTTCGAGTGGATTCCTTCTCTACCTAACCGAATGAGTTGCGAAAACGTCGGCACAGTCGTTCCTCGATTTTCTTCAGCGGATCGCGAAGCGTCTCGCGAGCCACTTGTCGTTGCGCGCAGACAAATTTGCGAACTCTCGCGTTGCGCGCAAACTAATTCGCGAGAGCACACACAGATGCGGAAAGGTGTACTGCGAATCCGGATATACCAGCAAGAGACTCCGCACGCACTCCAAGAGGCTAACGATCAGCTCTTGGTTCCGAATCGGAGAGGCTTACTCGGCTTTTCGGGGCTGGCGCCCCATTCCGGCCGCTCTTCCGTCCCATTCCATCGAACCTGTTCCGGGACCGAAGAATTCCCTTCCAACCAACCATCCCCCCATGAGCGAGATGGCCTACAACAAGGGGGAAAATACCCCTGACAAAACATAAAGTATAGAGAAGGCAGAGGGTTCTGTCAAACGAGATTCGCCACAAGGAAGGAGAAAAAACTGTGGAAAAGCGGGATGTGGACTGCTGGCTGCTTAGGACTGGCTAAACCTGGTACCTCATCCGCTCAAATAAGGAGATGCCGGTGTCCCCCGTCTTCACATAAGACATTTATAATCAATTAGTTGTAGGTTTTTCGGCGCCCAGATCACCGAAGGACCACAGGCCGAAGGCTTTCAGGGTGTCGTACTCGCCTTTGTCCCGCAGCATCTTGGCGGTTCTTTCGGCGGACCAGGGCGAGGCCAGCCGGTCTGGACGATCGGCAATCCAGAACGCGGTCATGGCTATGATGGTGGCGTCTTGCGCCAGCACGTCGGGCTTGACGGCTTCCAGCGCGTCAGCGGCGGAATGATTGGTGTACTTATAGTCGGGGGAATCCTGATCGAGATTGATTCCGGGCAGACCGCTGATGGTGAAGGGCAAAGTGTCCGTACCAACTTCGATTTTGTCACTGACCTGGATCTCGCGAATGTTGGCAAGCGCACGGAGGAACGGCTGAAACGCCGGGAGCAGGTCGTTGCGGCCGCCGAGCTGGAATTCTTTTATGGGGCCTTGACCAAAGTCGAGCACAACGTCACCCAAATGATTCTTCATTTCGCTTTCATGCTGCTTTATGTAGGCCAGGGAACCGAGCAGGCCTTGCTCCTCGCCGGTGAATAGTACGAAGCGGATGGTGCGGCGAGGCCGCAAGCCGGACTTGAGGATGGCGTCCGCGGCAGCGAGAACACTGGTGGAACCGAAACCGTTGTCGGTGGCGCCTTCGCTCAAATCCCAAGAGTCCAGATGCGCGCCGACGACGAAGATCTCCTCGGGATGTTCGCGGCCAGGAACTTCGCCGACGACGTTGGCGCTGTCCACGGGGCCGTTGCTGAAGGTGTTCTGCACATTCAGGCGCACGCGCACGGTTTTTCCGGCGTCGAGATAACGCTCCAGTTGGCCCTCGTCTTCGCGGGTCATGTCCACCACAGGAATCGCGAAATCGGCGGCAAATCCGAGAATTCCCGTGTGCGTGAGGTGCATCCCTTCGGCTTTGAAACCGCCTTGGCCGCCAATCACGGCGAGAGCGCCAGCCTCGTGAGCAGCTCGTAGAAAATCGCCGAACTGGGCGAAGATGGCGTCAAAACTTTTTTTCGGGCTGCCTTTCGGAGACATCAGGACGATTTTTCCGCGGAATTTGCCGACGCTGCGGATTTCTTCGTCGAGATCGAAAAGATTGGCGGTGACGACTTCGGCTTCGACGCCGCCCGCGGGCGTGGAGCCGGTCCAGCCCATGGCATCGATCGACAAGGAATGGCGAATTGGGGCGAGCAATTCGGCTTCGGCCTTGCCGCGCGTCCATCCTTTCCACATGGACCACTTTTCCGCGCGCACTTTTTGCAGACCGATGGCCTTCATTTTGGCGAGGCCCCAGTCTATAGCTTTTTGGCCCGCGGGTGAGCCGGTGACGCGGGCGCCGACTTCGTCGCTGAGTTCGGTAAGGTACTCGAAGGCGTGGGAGTCCATCGCGCCTTCGCCAGCGATTTTGACGAGGGCAGGGAGGGTGCCGTCCTCCTCAGGGCCTTTGGGTTTGGCTACATCGTTGGCGTGCAGCGGAATGGCCAAAAGCGTTAGCCCGAGCAGTATCCCTAGCACATAATTTCTCATCCAAAGTCTCCCAGTAGGTTGCTGAAAGTGAAAAGTAAACTCATGATTCTACCATGCTGTTAGACGCAGCCAGCCGGCAGGTCGCTAGCTGATTGTTTGGGCCGCACGGTGGGGACGGTCCCGTGACTGAGGGGCAACGGGAGGCGAGGCGGAGCTTTACGGGGGTAGCGGCGGCTCCTACACTTTCAGCGTGACACGCGCACGCGACCGAAATTGCGTTTTATTGCTGTTGACGAGCTTGCTGGTGGTGCTCGGACCGGCGTTTGGCCAGGAAGACGGGCAGAAGCCTGCGGATGCGGGCGAGAAAACGGCGAAGGAAAAAGTGGCCGCGCCAGATAAGAGCGCGAGCAAGCCGGAACTTCCCTTTCAGATCCAACTGCTGGAGAGCCACATCCGGTTTGAGGTCAATGGGGATTCGCGCAAGGAAGTTCACACCATCGTCAAGATCAACAATGTCCTGGGGGCACACGAGTTTGCGCGGCTGAGCTTTGACTACAATCGTGCGTTTCAGCAGGTGGAAATTCCCCTGGTGCGCGTCAGCCACGCGAATGGCGGCACCAGCGAACTTCTGCCAAGCGCCGTGGTGGACGCCCCGAATCCGGCGGTGGAGAAATACCCGGCGTACCAGGATGTGCGGGTGAAATCCGTGCGCATCCTCGGCCTGGCGGACGGCGACACGATCGAGTACCGCGTGATCACGACAACGACGAAACATCCGCTGGCGCCGGATTTCTGGGTGGAGCATACGTTTGACCGTTCCGGGCAGGTACTTGAAGAAGATTACGAACTCGACTTGCCCGGAAATCTGACTTCCACAAGCAGGGAAAGAGCGGCAGTGTGGGATGGCCTCAAACCGGTGGTTTTCGTGGGTGTTCCCACGACTACCTTTGAAAGGTCGGGCTCGGGCAGTTCTGAACGTTCCAGATTTGGTTGGAAGATTGGTTCGGAGCGCAAGCTGCCTCGCATTGGAGCGGATGAGGGTTTGCTCACACCGGATGTGATCGTTTCGAGCTTCTGGAGCTGGGATGACCTGGCCAGGAAAATTGGAGGTGTGTATCCGAAATGGACCGATGCGGATCGCGGCGAATTCGAGAAACAACTGCATTCGATGAAGGACGCGATCAGCACGCCCGAAGAAAGGTTGCGGGCGAGTTACCGGATGATCTCACAGAAGCTGACGACGGTGGAATTGCCGATAGCCAGCATGGGCTTTCGGATTCGGCCCACAAAAGAGATATTCGATTCCGGGTACGCCTCCCCGAATGAGAAGTGCTATTTGCTGTACCGGTTAGCAAACCCCGAAAGTAGGCCGGATATTGTTTTCTATGCCGGCGAAAACGCGGCCGAAACTTACCCCCGGCCATCGATGTTTCAGAAGGTGTTTCTGCTCCTGCGGGGTGGGAATAAAGAAGTATCGCTGGATCCGAGCCAAGAGGTCGCGCCGTATGGAGTAATCCCTGCGCAGTATCGCGGGAAAAGGGTACTCGGACTATCCCCGCAGGATGCTGGCGATTACGCGTACTACTGGGTGATCCTGCCCGAGGACTCGCCGTTTCACGCGCGACAGCATGTGAAGGTGGCAGCGGAATTAGGTGGCGAGGGGAATCTGACGGCAAAGGTCAGCTACGTGTTGCGCGGAGACAATGAGCTGCTGCTGCGGGTGGCGTTTCACCAGACGCCGAAGGAGAAGTGGAAGGACGTGGCGGGGCTGCTGGCGATATCGGATGGGTTTCGGGGGCAGGTGACGAGCGTGAATGTTTCGGATCCGATGGAGACGAAGGACCCGTTCACGGTGGAATACGAGATTACGCAGGCGAAATTCGTGGACTGGTCGAAGAAGCCGGTGCGCATTCCGGCGCTGCTGCCGCAGATCGGATTGCCGGATCCGCCCGCGAAGACTGCGGCGGGGGAAGCGGCGCACGCGATTGAGTTGGGGACGCCTCTGGACGTGGACACGCAGATGACGCTGAAATTGCCAGTGGGTACGACAGTGCAGACCCCTGCCGGGACTTCCGTGGAACGCGATTACGCGAAGTTTACGTCCAAGTACGGTGCAGCGGCGAACACAGTGACGGCTTCGCGGCGTGTGAATTTTCTGTTGCGGGAGATTCCGGGAGATCGAGCGATGGATTACAACGCCTTTGTGCGCGCTGTGCAAAGCGACCAGGCGCAGAATATCACTCTGGTGCCGGCGGAGGACGAAGCGAAGACGCCGCCGAAGAAGTAGATGGCGAACGGTAGATGGTTATCAGATATCAGTTATCAGTTATCAGTTATCAGCGATCAGGAAGCGGATTGGCGCCAAGCACCGTTATTACGGAAGAGCGTGCGAAGCGATATAGATCGCTTCAATGTTTGGATACAAAGGAGATCTAGCCTTGATCCCTCCACTCCGAGCCGATAAAAACCATCGGCTCTCCGGTCGGGATGACGAACTGGTCTGGCGAGCGGCAGTGACGAGTGGCCTCTCAATTAATGATCTGGGGCGAACGGAGCAGGTGGGAAAGCGGTGGCAAGCCACCGCACTCCAAAAGAAGAAAGCCTCCCCTTGGCTGGGAGGCTCTCTTGATTCCTGGTCGCTGATATCTGATCGCTGATAACTGATATCCCTTTTACTTAATCTCCATTACTTCTTTTTCTTTGAGGGCGGAGAGCGCTTCGATTTTTTGGGTTTCGGCGTGGGAGACTTTTTCGAGCTCGTCGAGGGCGCGCTTCTGTTCGTCCTGGCTGATCTTCTTGTCCTTCTCGAGCTTGTCGATGGCTTCCTTGATGTCGCGGCGGATATTGCGGACCGCGGTGCGGTGATTTTCCAGGGCTTTGTGGATGAGCTTGACGAGGTCCTTGCGGCGCTCTTCCGTGGGCGAGGGGATGGGAATGCGCACGACCTTGCCGTCGGTGGCGGGATTGAGGCCCAGGTCGCTGGCGCGAATAGCCTTGTCGATGAGCGGCACGGCGCTGGGGTCCCACGGCGTAATCATCAGCATGCTGGCATCGGGGACGGTGACGTTGCCAAGCTGGTTCACAGGCATGAGCGTGCCGTGATAATCCACGCGGACGTGATCGAGAATCGCGGCGTTGGCGCGGCCGGTGCGCACGCTGGCCAGCTCCTTGCGAAAATCGTCAACGGCCTTTTCCATGCGCGTTTTTGCGGCGGCAAACGCTTCTTTGGTGCTCGAAATTGTGGTCATGTGTGTATCCTCTGTGAAGTGCAACGAGTTTTAAGTAATAAGTTATAAGTTCTAAGTAAAGCAAAAGCAAAGTTGCATGGGCGGGTCCGCGACTGCCTTACTCAAAACTTAGTACTTAAAACTTAGAACTCGTACTCGCAAGCAAAAGCGAAGCCCAGGTCTTCCAGTCCTAAGTTATCAGTTTTAAGTTTTCAGTAAACCAAAACTCAATTCTCAACACTGGAGCTCCGACTGCTTCACTTAAAACTTACCACTTAAAACTGAAAACTTTTCCTACGCCGACATGACCGTCGAGCCGACGCGCTCGCCGAGCACGACGCGGCGGATGTTGCCAGGCTTGTGCATATTGAAGATCTTGATGGGCATGCCATTGTCCATGCAAAGGGAGATGGCCGTGGCATCCATGACCTTCAAATTCTGGTGCAGAACATCGCGGTAGCTGATTTCCGCGAAAAACTTGGCGCCGCTGACCTGCTCCGGGTCGGCGTCGTAAATGCCGTCCACCCGCGTGGCTTTCAGGATGACGTCGGCTTTGATTTCCATGGCGCGTAGCGCGGCAGCCGTGTCCGTGGAAAAATAGGGGTTGCCGGTGCCGGCGGCGAAAATGACGACGCGGCCTTTTTCAAGATGGCGCGTGGCGCGGCGGCGGATGAAGGGTTCGCAGACCTGATGCATTTCGATGGCGCTCTGCACGCGGGTGTTCACGCCGCTCTTTTCGAGAGCGTCCTGGAGGGCCAGCGCGTTTAGCACGGTGGCAAGCATGCCCATGTAGTCGCCGGTGGCACGATCGATTTCAAAGTCCTTCTGGCGAGCGCCGCGAAAAATATTGCCGCCACCCACCATGATGGCAATCTGCACCCCAAGCTTGTGGACTTCGCGGAGTTCCTGGGCAATGGCATAGATGGTTTGGCCATCGATGCCGAAACCCTGAGCACCTTGCATGGATTCGCCGGAGAGTTTCAACAGAATCCGGTGATACGCAGGACGCTTCTTGGATGGTTTTTTTGCCGCTTGCGATGGCCGTGCCATGTGTGTCCGTCCGATCCGAGGAAAACCCTGCCGATTGTAACAAACATCGCGCGGGATGGCGTAGGTTTGGGGTCACAATTGCGGGGTTGTGTAATGGGAAGATGAAACGGGCGGGTGTGGCAAGGGAAACGATGGGGCGGAAGCACGCTAGCAACGTGCCTAGAATCCAGAGTCCGGGAGAGATTCCTCCGCTCCGCGGCCCGACGCGCCAGAATACAACGCGCAAGAGAAAGTCGGGCCGCTCCGGTCGGAATGACAATGCTGGATGACCGGCCGGCCACGCTTCAGGGCTCAGGGTAAACAGGAGTGACTGCGCCAGAAGAAGAGGAACCCAAGACCCAGGCAGAAAATCGAACCTGGGGCACCCGACAAAACCCTACCTGCACACCGGGCCGGCCACGCTTCACGGCTCAGGGTAAACAGGAGTGACTGCGCCAGAAGAAGAGGAACCCAAGACCCAGGTAAAAAATCGAACCTGGGGCACCCGACCAAGAGGGATTCCTCGCTACGCGGACTCCGCTCGGAATGACGGGTTTACATAGGGCACCCAGCCGATGAGTAACAGGATCAGCCGGCGGTGGCTGGAGTTTCCTCGGCGGCGCTGCCGACGGCGGCACTGGTGACTTCCCCGACTTTGTAGCGGGAGAAGCGGCGGATGGCGATGTTCTCGCCGAGCTTGGAGATGGCCTGGGCGATCATCTCGCCGATGGTCTGAGTTTCGTCCTTGATGTAGTGCTGTTCGTAGAGGCAAGTCTCCTCGTAGAACTTTTCCATTTTGCCCTGGACGATCTTCTGGATAACGGGCTCGGGCTTGCCGGTGGCGCGGGCTTGCGCGGTGTAAATCTCTTTCTCGTGCTCGAGCATCTCCTGGGTAACGTCCTCGCGGCGGACGTAGCGGGGATCGACGGCGGCGATGTGCATGGCCACGTCGTGGGAAAGAGTCTGGAATGCCTCCGTGCGGGCCACGAAATCGCTTTCGCAATTGATTTCCACGATCACGCCGATCTTTCCGCCAGCATGAATGTAATAGCCGATGAGGCCCTCGCCGGCTTCGCGCGCGGCTTTCTTGGCGGCGGCTGCCTGGCCCTTCTTGCGCAGGACGTCCACGGCCTTGGGGATGTCGCCATTGGTTTCGACCAGGGCGGCGCGGCAATCGCTGAAGCCGGCATTCGTAAGTTCTCTAAGTTCCTTCACGAGCTTAGCTGGAATATCCATGACGGGTTTCGATGTACTCATCCTTTTCTAGTTCTCAGTTCTAAGTTTTAAGTTCTAAGTCAAAAGCGCCCGCCTCGGAAGGCGGCCGCTACAAATTCCTTGCAGTTCTATGTACTCAGTCAGAAGTTCCGAACTCATCACTTCGAACTTCCCACTGAAGACTTCTACAAAAACAGCCCGGCGTGAACGATGCGCACAGCGCCGGGCCGTCGAAATTGAGTAGCCACGCGCGGTTCTTAGCTTTTTCCCTCGTCGGGCGGCACGGTGGCTTCAGCAGGGGCTTCGGCAGCGGTGGCTTCGACGAGGGCTTCGGTGGCCTCGACGAAATCGCCTTCCTGCTTTTCGTACTGCTCGTACGCGCTGGTGTCCACGTAATCCACGCCCGCCTCGTGAGACTGGTCGGCAGCGAGCTTCTGATCGGCCACCTGGGACTGCTCGTAGAGCGTGCGGCCTTCGGCAACGGAATCGGCAATCTTGGTGGTAAACAGGCGGATGGCGCGCAACGCGTCATCGTTCCCCGGTATGATCCAGTCCACCATGTCCGGGTCGCAGTTGGTATCCACGACGCTGACCACCGGAATGCCCATGCGGCGCGCTTCCTTGACGGCGATTTCCTCGGCGTTGGAATCAACGACGAACATCGCATCCGGAAGCTGGGCCATGTTCTCAATGCCCTCGAGATTCTGGAACAGATGCTTCATTTCGCGGTCCAAACGCGCGTGCTCTTTCTTGGAGAGCTGCTCCATGCGGCCGTCTTCGGCCATGGCCTTGAGGAGCTTCAGGCGCTTGATGGACTTCTGCAGCGTGGCCCAATTGGTCAGCGTGCCGCCGAGCCAGCGGTGATTGACAAAGTACGCATTGCAGCGCTTGGCCTCTTCGGCGATGGCTTCCTGGGCCTGGCGCTTGGTGCCGACAAACAAAACGGTTCTGCCTTGCCCGGAGATGTCGCTGACGAAGCGGCTGGCTTCGCGGAACATTTTCAGGGTTTTCTGCAGGTCAATGATATGAATGCCGTTGCGCTCCCCGAAAATGTATTCCTTCATTTTGGGGTTCCAGCGGCGCGTCTGGTGGCCGAAATGAACGCCGGCCTCCAGCAGCTCCTTCATGGTAATTTCTACTGCCACTATTCCTCCTAAGTAGATGGCTGTTTTTCGTGCACGCTTGGCCACCTGAAGGTGACCGGGACATGCTCCGCAACAGCCTCTTGCCGGCTTCCTTGCCGGCCGTGATCTTGGGGCCGCGGCTTGCGCCATGGCCCCAGAGTTCATGAATTCCTTGCCAAGCACCAGGGTTGAGATCCTTCGTCGCGCAAACAGCGCGCTCCTCAGGATGACAACGCATACCAAGCGATTAGCGCTTGGTGAACTGGAAGCGCTTGCGTGCGCCCTTCTGGCCGTACTTCTTGCGTTCCTTCATACGGGAATCGCGGGTCAGAAAGCCGTTCTTGCGAAGAGCCGCACGCAACTCCGGATTAAAGCGGCTGATGGCGCGGGAGAGCCCCATGCGCACAGCGCCGGCTTGTCCGCCAACGCCGCCGCCCTTGGCCGTGGCCATGACATCCACCTGCTCGGCGATGCTGGAGAACTTCAGCGGCTCGGTGGCATCATGACTCCAGGCATGATTCGGAAAATACTTATCGACTTCGCGGCCGTTCACCGTGAATTTACCGGTGCCGGCCCGCAAAAACACGCGAGCCACGGATTCCTTGCGGCGGCCGGTGCCGAGAAACCAAGTCTTTGTGTCCACAACGGGCGTTTCCACTGTACTCAATGCTCCTCCTCGAGAACCTGTTGGACGAGACAACTCCGCGTAGTCGCGTCTACTTCACGTCCGGATTGCTCCCTGCTAAGGCACCACTTAGAAAGGAACCCCTACGTGCGGAAAACCAGAATCGGGCCCCGGCCCCGCCGGGACCAAACTCAAAGCGAAATCGGTTGCGGCTTCTGCCCCACGTGCCGCGTCAAACCGGCGGCGTCGCGGTAGACACGTAATTTCTTGGCACGGCGCGCGCGCAACTTGTTCTTCGGCAACATACCTAGAATGGCTTCGCGAACGATCCACTCCGGCTTGGTCTCGCGGAGGCGCTTGGCGGGAACTTCTTTTAGTCCGCCGGGATAGCCGCTGTGCGAGTAATAGATCTTTTGATCGACCTTGTTGCCGGTCATGCGAATCTTGTCCGCATTGATGATCACCAGGTGATCGCCGGAATCGAGATAGGGAGTAAAGCTGGCCTTATCTTTCCCGATTAAAATGCGCGCCGCTTTGGTGGCCAGGCGGCCCAGCACCTGGTTGGAAGCGTCCAAAACAAACCACTGCGAGCCGGTTTTGAGGGCTTCGGCTTCTGCTCCCTTGGCTACGTACGTCCTCATTGCAATCAGTCACACCTTTCCCATTAGAGACAAAATCTAAGTTTAAGGGCGGAGTGAAGGATTGTCAACGAAGCAGTTGCGTTTTTCTGCTCGGAAGGATGTCAGTTTCCGGTTTGGCGACTTATCCCGAGAGCGTGAGAACTGTTGGAAAGCCAACTCTGGATATGCGAAGCATCGCTGGAAAAACGAGTGGCCGCTAGTAGCGTACTACGATGAAACCACCATACCGGTCATGTTTCGTTCCTTCCTGCGGAGCTTTTCCAGTCAAAATCCTCCACAAGGAGAATGGAGAAAACAGTTCAGTAAATTCGCTGTAGGCGCGTTGAAACGCAATCCGTAAAGGCACGCGTACAACGCTCCCATCAAGATTCACGGTGGCGATTCTGAGCACCCAGCAGCCTAACGTTTGCCTACGATTGGCCAACGGTAGAACGAAGTAAGCTGCTATTCCAGCGAAAGCGAAAAAGAAAAGGGCCACACCAGCCCAGTCAGAAGAAACCCAGTACTCGCGGTCGAAACTCCAGAGGAATGTGCCAGTACGTCTTGCTTCGAGTATCAAAGGGACCGTTGCGGATAAAGTGGCAAGAGTGAAAATACAGAACCACCAGTCAATCAGCAATGCTATGTAGCGTCGCCATAAGGGCGCAACCTGGGATTCGTTCACCCGAACTTCTTTTCTCATCAGGGCACAAAAGCAGAGCATCCCGACGATGAACAGGACAAGGGCGAGGGGCGTCGTGCCAGCAGCGATGTGCTGCACACCATTGGCAGAATACATTCTGAAACCGAAAGGACTCTCTTGGTCCCAAGAGGTGCAAACGACCGTAGCAAGCACCAAAAGTACCACAAGGGTTCTGAGGATTGTCCGTCGTCCGTCCATGTCCGTCGTCAGTCCACGCGCAGCGTTTCTTGCATCCTATCCTAACCCTTGCCGGAGAACGAGTGTGAGACTGCAAGTTGATTGAGGAGACTGAAATGCTCCACGAAGCGCCTGGTTACCGGAGATGTCGGTCCCGGTACCCGGGTTTCCGGTAGCCCGGCGCAATGTAAGAGGGCGCTCCTTCGAGCGTAGGTCTTGAGTGTCCGGCTCATTCCCTGCGAGTACTCGCAATGGACAACAAAAAGCATAGCGGCATGGACGTTCACAAGGGAACGACTTCCATCGCGGTGATCAATTCCGCCTGGCAATGTCAAGGTAGTGATGCGCGTCTTTTTGAGGGTCTGAGCCCGCTGGCGCTCCGGCGTTGTTAATTTACATTCACTAGATGTGGCCACATCCTGCGCGGCACTGCCTGTTCATTGGAAGGCGACACGCCGGCGTTGAAAAGCCGGGGCGCGAGGCATATCAATGTACAATTTCGTTTCGGGGCAGTGCAGACTGGGGCGCTGTTTGAGGTTGTGATGAGCTACGATTCGAAGTTTCCCGACCCAAAGCACGCGTGGCAAAAGGTGCTCGAGCGGTTGTACCACGAGGACCATATTCTCTATGCGCGCATGAACAATTTCTCGACCGTGCAGGCGTTTCTCGCCACCGCTCTCGCCTTCACGACTTCAGCCACAACGACGGCCCGCAACATCAGCCTGATTGTGTCTCTATTTGGCTTGGCGCTTTCGCTGTTCTACATTTCGCTCGGCTTCCGCGGCGTCCGCGTGATTCAATTCTGGCGCGCTTACTTGAGGCTATTGGAGTCGATCCCCGGCGTGACCTCCATCGACTCGCACCTGTTTGAATTCTACAGGTTAGGCCACCTGCGCGGCCCGAAGGATGCGGAGTTGCCCCTTGCCGAGGGGTTGGGCATAAAGATTGACACTCCCTGGTGGGCGCGCCGGTCCGTGCACGACCAGTTTCCGTGGTATCTCCCGGGTTTCTCGGGAACAATGTTCATCGCGGTCGGAATCCCGACGCTCACGACTTCCTTTTGGGTGCTCGTGCTCTACGCCTTGTTCCATCCACATGCAGACATGAGATGGTTCGTGCTCGAACTTGCCGGCGGTCTTATGCTCGTGTTTCTGCTCCATCTTCTGGCGGGACGCCTCATTCCCGCGCCGATTCACGAAGGGCAGACACACCCCGCCCCCGCTGGCGATCCGCAATCGGATAGCAATCGGGGCTAAGGCGATATTTTCTAACGCGGTGATTTTTGATTGCAAATCCGAGCGATGCTATGGTGCTTTCGGGAGTGAATCCTCCAGGGGACGCCGCCGATCATGAACATACTTGACCTGGTTGTCGGCAAGCCCATCAAGACCAGCGACGAACGAGCCGAAAAAATCGGTCCCGCACAGGGCATCCCTATCTTTGGACTCGACGGGCTGAGCTCGGCAGCTTACGGCCCGGAAGCGGCTCTCAGCCTTCTGATTCCCCTCGGCCTTCTCGGCGTGCGCTACATCGTTCCGATCAGCGCGGCGATCATCACGTTGCTGGTGATCGTGTACTTCTCCTATCGCCAGACCATCGCCGCGTATCCCTCCGGCGGCGGCTCGTATACTGTGGCGCGCTTCAACCTTGGCACACCGGCCGCGCTGCTGGCCGCGGCGGCGCTCCTGGCCGATTACATCCTGACTGCGGCGGTGGGCATTTCCGCAGGAGTGGGCGCACTGGTTTCGGCTGCACCGTCGTTGCTGCCGCACACGGTGTCCATCTGCGTGGGCATTCTGGTCGTGGTCACCATCGTCAATCTCCGAGGCGTGCGCGATGCGGGCCTGGCCTTCGCGCTTCCCACGTATCTTTTTGTCGGCACGCTTCTGATTACCATCGTCGCGGGCGTTATCCGCGTTATTCTCAGCGGCGGACACCCAATGCCGGCAGCTCTCCTTCCGCCACCGCCGCCGATGACCCAGGCGGTCACCTACTGGCTGCTGCTGAAAGTGTTTGCCAGCGGATGCACGGCGTTGACCGGAGTGGAAGCTGTGAGCAACGGCGTGAAGGCCTTTCGCGAGCCCGCGGTGAAAAACGCGCAGCGCAGCCTCACCGTGATTATCTTTCTCCTGGCGGTATTGCTGGCGGGAATTTCTTATCTTGTGAAAGTTTACGGCATCGCCGCGACGGATCCGGGGCAGCCGGGTTACCAGAGCCTGCTCTCGATGCTCATTGCCGCGGTTTTCGGCAAAGGCTATTTCTACTATCTGACCGTAGGCTCCATTCTTTTGGTTCTTTCGCTCTCCGCCAACACCGCCTTCGCTGATTTTCCGCGGCTCTGCCGAGCCATCGCGCAGAACAACTACCTTCCGCACGCCTTCGGGTATCGCGGGCGGCGACTCGTATACACCTACGGAATCGTTGTCCTGGCGGTGCTGTGCGGCGGCCTTCTGATTCTTTTTGGCGGGGTTACCGACCGGCTCATCCCGCTATTTGCCGTCGGGGCATTTCTGGCCTTCACGCTTTCGCAGACCGGCATGGTGATGCACTGGAGGAGAGAGCGCGGGCCGCACTGGCTGAGGAGCGCGCTGGTGAATGGTTTGGGCGCGGTGGTCACCGGAATCACCGTCCTGGTGGTGCTGGTTGCGAAATTCGCGCAAGGCGCCTGGATTACGCTGCTCTTCATTCCGTTGACGATCGTTTTTTTCACAGTTGTTCGCCGTCACTACCACTCTGTAAAGGTCCTCACCACGTGCATGGTTCCCGTCAATACGGTAAGTCTCAGCCAGCCTCCCATTGCAATTGTCCCCATCGACCGCTGGAGCAACATTACCCGGCAAGGAATTGAATTTGCCGCCCGGCTTTCAACGGAAGTGATCGCCCTGCACGTCGAGGTTGCGGAGAACTCCGAATTGCTTCAGGAGGACTGGCAGCGCTACGTTGAAGAGCCCTTTCGCATCGCCGGCAGGAAGGTGCCGAAGCTTCAAATACTGCCTTCGCCTTACCGTTTCATCATCATTCCCATCATTCAGTTCATTCTCGATCTTTCGAGGAAGAATCCCGAGCGCAACATCATCGTGGTGATTCCCGAGCTGGTGGAAAACAGATGGTATGAGTATTTCCTGCACAACCAGCGTGGCCGGCTGCTGGAATGGACGCTGCTGGTGCAAGGCAATGAGCGCATTTTCACGGTGAGTGCGCCGTGGTATGTGGGGGAAAGAATATGATTCCACCCGCGGGCAGTAATGAGGATTGTGCCTGAAATCCGAAGTCAGGGAGCGATTCCTCCACTCCGCGGCCCGACGCGCCAGAGTACGGCGCGCAAGAGGAAGTCGGGCCGCTCCGGTCGGAATGACAAATTTGAGTAGCGGGCGAAGAAAATGATTAAGGAAAGCGCCGTCCCTCCGGTCCCTTCGATTTCGCTCAGGGCAGGCGGAATGACAGGGTTTGAGTGCGGGATGAAGTGGGGGAATCCAACTTGGGCGAAGGACCGCCATTAAACAACGCTTCGCTCATCTTACGAGTGCGCGCCGGCGGAACGATGGGAGGTTTGCAACTTCACTGCACGTCGGAGACTTTGCCCTTCACGAACGTGACCTTCATATCCTTGTAGTAGTAAATCTGCTTGGCGCCGAGATTGACAATTTTCTCCGGCTGACCCAGGGCGCCCGTAACTTCGTCGGGCGTTTGGCCCAACTGGATCGTCGGGGGCGGCGCGGCCGGCTGCTGCGGGGCCTGCTGCTGCGCCTGTGCGTTCTGCTGTCCCTGCGCGTCTTGTCCCTGCTGATCTTGTTGCCCGCTATCTGCCGCTTCGATCTCGAGAGTTTGATTGATGAGGTCAGAGACTTGGCCGCCATCGGCGGCGCTCAAATAGTCTTTCGGGAACTGGAAGACGACCTGGCCTCTTCGCTGGGAGGGATCCTGAACTGAATTACAGGTGTCGCATTCGATAATCGTGAGCGCAACTTTGGAATCCTTGCGATTGACGTCGATCTTTGACGCATAAACCTTTTCCCCAACGGTCAAGAACTTCGTGTCCGTCGACGCCGCGCCCGTCGGGTCTGACAGGCCCTTCCATTTCATGAATTTACTAACACCCTGTGCAGCCGTGTTGCTGGCCGCGTGAACTTGGCCATCTTTTACGGTGCTCGGCAGGATAACCGAGTTTCCGGAGGGGACGCTGATAATGCCACCTTTCTTTATCACCAGCACCGTGCCGGCTTCGAGCACCGTAAGACCGGTCGAATCCGTGCCCAGTTTCACCAGCTTGTATTTCGCGGCAAGCTGGCTCTCCAGAGAATCAGCTCCGCCAGCCTGCGCTTCCGCCAGCATCCAGGGAAACATCCCCGCGAAGACCACAGCAAACATCCGGAATATCCGCGCCGCTTTCCCGTTCATTGAAAGCTCCTCCTCTCGACCGACCGCATTCCCAAGCCCGAGAAACCGATGCCCTTAAACTACGTTTCCCGGCATAAAGGGGGAGCATTGGCATCACACCGCCAATGCTCCCGCCCATGCCATGTCACCCGTGGATGTCGCGTTTCCGGTCTTCTTCCACTAGTACCGTTCCAACTTGTTTCAGCAAATCCGTCCGAGAATACTCTCTCCGTGTTCACTTCAGATGCTCGGACCGTCATTTGGCCCAAATAGTTGGAACGGCTCTAGTCGTCGCTGTTGCTGTTAGCAGAGGCGTCCTGGACTTCCTTCTCGGCCTGGCTAGCCTCGTCTTGCTGCGCCTTCAAGTCGGCTTCTACCGTTAAGTCCGGTTGCGCCTGACCGTTGGGATTGGGTTTGGCACCGGCCGCCGGACCGGCGGGAATGCCATTCTTGCCCTGGTTTTCCGCGAGCTTCCCGAGGCCTTCGCTGATCTTGGCCTGGAAGTCGTTGTGCATATCCTGCAGATCCTGAACGGCGACGGCAACCTGTGAACCGGAGGCGCAGTCGTTTCTCTGGCTGCTGGCTACGAGTACTTTGACGTTCTGGTCTGCGTCGGGATTGTCCTCGACACGTGTCAGCACGTCACCGGGACTCAAAGAACATTCGGTTCCGTCGGGATTAGATTCACTGAGAACTGCGGACACGATGAACGTGCGGCGCGCGGGATCCAGCGCGGCGGGCACTTCGTCGGGGCCGTTCTGGCCACCACCCGCCGGGGGGGTGCTAGTGACTGGCTCGGCAGGTTCGGGATGCTCGGCCTGTTGTTGTTGCGCCGCGATTTGGGCTCTTACTTCGTCGGCAATTTGCTGTTTGACCTCGGGCGAAAGAGCAACGGCGCCACCGCCGCCGGATGCAGGTTGCTCCTCGGCTTCCGCGTCGGCATTCGCCTCGGCTCGTGCTGCCGCACGAGCTTCGTACGCTGCCTGGAGATTGGCAGCCAGCAAATAGTCGGTGATCCAGAAAGCGGGGGAGGCGTAAACCGGGAAGGGATTAAAGTAATAGCCATAATACCCATACCACGGAGACCCACCCCAGCCCCAGCCGAACGCTACCGGCGCGGCCCAGGGATTGTAGGCCCAGCCATAGAATCCGGGGGCGAAGTACATCCCCGGAACATAGCCGTAGTAGGGGTGCCCGTGCCAGTAGTACCCGCGATAGGCGTAGGCATAGCGATGGCCACCATAGTAATAGGACCGCCGCATATAGGGGTGGCCACCGCGGTAGTATCCGTGCTCGACATAACCACGACCGTGGCCATAGCCGACCACTCGGACGCCAGGCCGAGGATGAGAATCGAAGCGGCGCTCGCCATGAGCGCCGTGGTTGATGGTCATTCCGCTGCGGGTATGAATGGTGCTGACATGGCCGGTGCGACTGAAGTTCGCTCGCGTGCCACTCTTAGTCTCAACACTCGTTCTCTTGCCACTGGAATTGAAATTGTGGGTGCTGCCGTTCGCGCCGGGTTTGGAATTTCCGCCGGGGGGATGGTGCCCCGACACGTTGGTTGCGCCGCCGTGCGCTGCATTGGTGGTGGCACCATGCGTCCCGCCGGTCGTGCCGCCGTGTGCCGCATTGGTGGTGGCACCGTGCGTCGTAGCGCCACCAGTCGTGGGGCCGTGCGTCGTAGCGCCGCCAGTCGTGGGGCCGTGCGTCCCGCCGGTCGTGGCACCGTGCGTAGCGCCGCCAGTCGTGGGGCCGTGCGTCGTAGCGCCACCAGTCGTGGGGCCGTGCGTCTGAGCGCCGCCAGTCGTGGGGCCGTGCGTCTGAGCGCCGCCGCCAGTCGTGGGGCCGTGCGTCCCGCCGGTCGTGGCACCGTGCGTAGCGCCGCCAGTCGTGGGGCCGTGCGTCGCCGGCTTGGCTGCCGGCTTAGCTGCAGGCTTGGGCGCAGGTTTGGGCGCTGCCGCAGGTTTACTGGGCGCCGGAGCGGAAGGCTTCTTCTGGGCCACCGCGAAATCCGAGACCGCAAATAACAGAACTACGGAAAACAGCAAGCCACGAACCAGGCATTTATTTCCTTTGCTCCAATTCATCTTCGAGCCTCCTCAGACAATCCCCATACTCTAAAATCAAGAACGCGCCACGCTGCTCCCGGCAATGTCTCCAGCGGACCTCAGCACCAACCGCCAGCGTGTTGCCGCCGAGAGTGAGCGGGCTCCACCCAGATAATCGTCTCTTTGCGATGGGAACACAAGGGAATCAGCCGGGACCTTCCGTGACCACGGAAGCTGCTTCATGATGAACCCCACACTGGGCATGCTGTTCCCCAATAAGCAACAAACCGCGAACAGAGGCAGGCATCTTACTGGTCTGTGGACGCAGAGTCAATGCTAGCTTGTGCGATTGCAAGGTCTGTTTACATGAAGAGGGTGGCTCGTCGCTCCGCAGGTGCTCAAGGGGGTTTTTGAGGTTCGGGACGTTGGTCGTGGACCTGCAGGCGTTTGAGATCGTTGTTGACGTAGTAGCCATCCAGGCTGATCATGCGTCATGTCACCAACGCTCAAGAAAGTGCTTCAAGCTGTATTCTGGTTCGTCCTCGGTCATCTTAGCTGCGCGGTCATGCATCATCTCCACCACTTCACGTGGAAATGACCGAGTTGCGTGTGCCAAGTTGGCCTGGGCGGGATGGCTGGGGGGTCTCCGCCGGTCGGGCCGTAGTCTGGAAACTGCGCTTTGAATAGCGCAAGTGTTCCGGCCGGCTAGAGCGACCGGGTCAGTTGTCCGGTTGGCGCGTTCCTTGCGATCAAGGTCCCGTAGGCGCGTCGAGGCCCAGATCTTCGCCCGCCAGATGCAGGTAATCCTGAAGCACAGAAACGACAAGCGCGTGGTCCTCACGCTGCGGCAAGCCGGAGACTGTGATCGTGCCGACGCACCCGGTTCCCTCAAGTAAGATGGGGAAACATCCGCCGTGGGTCGCATAGTCCTTTGGATCGAGGCCCACCTTCTCCTGCAGAGTGGCTTGAGCGCGCTCCTGCTTCAACCCAATGGCGTAGGAACTGCGGTGATAGCGTAGGACGACATTACGCTTGCGGCGAATCCAGTCCCAATTGTCCGGCGTGGTTCCCTTCATCGCGTACGCAAAAAGAGCATGGCCGTTGAGCTGAATATCGATGGCCACGGCAACATGGCGTTTTTCAGCGGCCGCTTTCAGGGCAGTGCCCACAGCCCAGGCCACTTCCGAGTCAAAATGTTTGAATTGCAACCGCTTTTCCTGCAGGGCGATCTTTTCGAGATCTTGATCAATGGTCATGAACTTCTCCTATACAAGACGAGCGAAGTAAGCTTACAGGAAACTTCGTTGCGACTACGTCACGATCGGTGCATGAGCCACACCAGCCAGGCCAAACACGCGCTGATAGCGCTGAACTTCCTCGCGGGGTCCCAGCGCTTTTTCAAAGTTGTCGGAAAGTTTCACTGCAGGCCTGCCATTGGCATCGTTGAGCTTGCACACCAGGCTTACGGGATCGAAGTCGCCACTGCCTTGCGCATTGCAGTTGCGAAAATCATTGGTAAGCAAGGTGCCCCATCCAGCGCTGAAGCGGATGCGGCGTTCGGGAATCCATTTTCGTTCGTCGAGAAAGTCGCTCGATTGCCGAAAATCCGCGGGGGAAGCGCCGTTGCGAATCGTCCCGGAAAAATAGGCATGCAATCCCAGAATCGTATCCACATCCAGAGCGTCGGAAGCGATGAAGAGCTTTTGCCGCGGATCGCGCCCTTTCCGTTCGAGCCAGGCAATGTATTCGTCGCCCGCAAGGAAAGGATCTTTGCTATCGGCGCGTTGCCCCGTCCACTCCGCCACCCAATCCGGAGCGTTGCCGAGAAACTGCGTGGTGCCAAAGGTATCCGGGAGCAGAATGCGCAACTCGCCGTGATAGGTCTGCTGCCAGAGTTCCAGCAAGCGGTATTGCGCTGCCTTCAGTTCTTCGTCGTCCTTGGCCATCGCCGCCAAGGCCATGGGCAATTCATGGGCATTCGTGCCGATCGCTTCCAAGTCGTGTTTATAGGCAAGATAGGTATTCGAGGTACCGGTAAAGTTGTTGCCGAGCACATCGCGTATGGCCTTTACAACGTACTCCTGCCACAAAAAGCTGTGGCGGCGGCGCGTCCCGAAGTCGCTCACTTTTAATCCGGGGACGCCGCGCAAGCGCTCCATCTTTTCCCAGAGTTTCGTCTTGGCCCGGGCATAGAGAATATCCAGTTCGAGTTCGCTCAGGCGCTTGAGGCTGGCGCGCGTCTTCAACTCGCTGATTGCTGAAAGCGCATAAATCTCCCACATGGTCGTCTCTGTCCAGAGGCCACGAAAGGAGAGAGAGAACTGCCCGTCTCGAACCGCCAGCTCGTAATCGGAGAGCCGGAAGTCGCGATCGAGCCACTCGAGGAAGGCCGGTTGAAAGATACCGCGGCGTCCGTAGAAGGTATTGCCTGCCAGCCAGATCAGCTCGGACTTTTGAAAGCGCAGCTTCCTAGTTTGCTCCAACTGTTCCCGAAGCTGGTCGGAATCGATCAAATCGCCAAGGCGTACGTTGACCGAACGATTGATGAGGGAAAAAGAAGCGGTCGTCTTAGGGAAGCGCTTCCAGATGAACTGCAGCATCAGCAATTTGTAAATATCGGTATCGAGCAGAGACCGCGTGATGGGGTCCACTTCCCAATTATGGTCATGGGCGCGCCGGGCGAAGTTGATGATCACAATGCCACCACTTTACCTCACTCGGGGCACCCAGCGAAAAGTGGACAGGAGAGGCAGTGGGGTCACTCCGGGCCAGCCGGGCTGCTGGAGATGTGAATTTTCAGTATCCTGCACACGGTCTATCGGAGTACGACACACTGCTGCTGGGATATTGGGTGTGCTAGCTTGTCCTTCACTCCAATGAGTGCCGGCGCTTGCGTGCGAAGCGCCTCGCTTACTGAATGACGACTGTGATCTTCGAGTTGTGCGTAATGGTTCCCGATGTGCCAGTGACCACCACGCTATACGTCCCCGCCGGGGCGTTGAGGTTTGCGGGCGGCGGCGTGAATCCCTGCGACGAGCCTCCTCCGCAGCCCGCAACGAATGTCCCAATTGCCAGGAACACGAAGCAAACCGCAAGTCCCCGAAACTGCTCGCGCCCCAGCAGCGGCAGCATCAGAGCGAATCCCAAGGCAAACACCGCGCTGGCCGCGAATAAACCGTGTTGCGTGCCTGTGCGTTCGAGCTTCGCCGCGGAACCTGTTGATGGAATGAAGGCATTGATCGTCAAAGACGCGGTGACTGCCCCCTGAACTGATTGCGTCTGGGGACTTACCGTGCAGCCAAAACTCGCAGAAGACGGCAGGCAAAAGAGCGATACGTTGGCGTTCCCACCATTCGGTCCTCCCAGAAGCAGAGGAACGGACGCGCTCTGCCCAGACTTCACCACCACGCGCGACGCGCTGGCCGACAACGTAAAGTCCGTGAAGGTGACGGTTAGGGGGACGGGCGCGCTGCTTGAAGGGTCAAACCCGACCATTCCTAGGTACACCGCCGTCACTTGCAGTGCACCCGACGGCAGCGCAGTTGCCGGCACGGTCACCGTCCCTGTCGAAACCGTGGTATTGGTAGTCGTCGAAGGCTTGACAGAAACGCCGGCAAAACTGCTCCCGTTCGCAAACAATTGTACCGATCCGATCGGCGCATGGCTTTGCGACTGGCTTGCCGTCACGGTCACCGTGAACGTAACGGAACCAGAGCTGTCCACGCTCGATGGACTTACCGACAAGGTCGTCGTGGTGGCTGAAGCCGTGGCGCTCACGAACGTGTACGGCGCCGGTGACGTATAACTGCTCGCATTCCAGTTGCTGTCCCCAGCATACGTCGCGCTGAGGCTATATGTCCCCGCTGCCACGTTCGCGAAAGTACAGTTAGCAGCGGACAGCCCTTGATTCGAGTAGGCCTCTGCCGTGAGCGCCGCCGTCAGCGTTAGCGTCCCGAGAGTCACCGTCACATTCCCTGTCGGAGCCACAAACGAATTCAATCCCTTCATCAGCGCATGCACCGTCACCGTCCCCGCCTGGTAGGTGATTGTCGTATTCGGCAAAGCAATCACTCCCTCCTCAACCAACTCCGCGGTCAGCACCGGTGTGCCCTTCACGATCGTGAAGGTCAGCGGGCCGGCTGTGGACGCGTTATAGCTGGCGTCGCCGGAATAATTCACCGTGACGGAATGCGAGCCGAGGGCGAGCACTTGGGGCGACCAGTTCGCGATTCCCTGCGCATTCAGCGGAACAGTCGCAGATGTAGAACCATGGGTAAAAGTGGCTGTACCGGTGGCGTCGCCCGTGGTCTGGCTGGTTTGGCCGGAAGGCTGCGCTTGAAAGGTCCAAAGACTGCTGAAGGGGACCTGGCCGCCGTTCGCCACAGTGCCCGAATGTATTGTTATTGGCGTTGTTGTCAGATCTTCGTACTCGTAATGCAGACTCAGTGCCGTCGTGCTCGGTTCGGGGGTTACGGTGAGGGTGGAGGGCGCGGACGTGCTTGTGCCAAACGTACCGTCGCCGGCATATTGGGCCGTCACCTGATAGGTGCCACCCGGGAAAAAGTTCCAGCTTCCCGTCGCGGAACCACCCGCCAAGGTGAGCTCGTTGACCGCCATGAGGGGAATGGGAGAAGTCGTGCTGATGCTCACGTCTCCGCTGGGCGCCTGCGTGCCCGAATTCGCTTGCACGGAAGCGGTAACACTGACTGGGGAACCATGCATGATCGAGGACGGAGATAACTGCAGCGTGGTGCTCGTCGGCAGAAACGTGATTCTATTCCAGTTGCCAATCAGCGCGTTCACGTCCAGGCTGCCAAGCCCGCTCGCCATGTCGTATCCAGGCGCCGCAGCGTACACCCCATACGAATCGGCCCCGATGATGTTGGGCACTGGCGTAGTACAGCCAGGCTGATTCGGATCACATAGCACGTCGTTGGTGCCGAGGGTGATGTCGTGGAACACGCTGTGTTGCTGGCGCGCCAAGGCGTACAAGGTGAAGTTGGCCTGGCCCTGCCTGCCATATTTTTGGTCCACTAGCGCCATAATTCCCGCCATTGCGGGCGAAGACGCCGAGGTTCCTCCCACCAGCAGCACTTGCGGCTCTCCGGTGGTGACCGATGCGCAGTCTTCTGGCTCAGCACAGATGGCGTAGGCCGTCAGGTTTTTGCCGTTCGCCGCGAATAGCGACACGTCCGGTAAATCGCGAGCCCCGTCGGCCGGGACTCCCGGTGCATTCTGCCAAGAGGGCTTGGCATAGCCGCTCACGCAAGTCCCAACTTGCCCTGCCACCGGAGTCACCTGCGAGCAACTGCTAGGGCCGCCGCCAGCCGCTCCCGGTATGCTGAAGGCCAGCGTGTCAAGCGACGTGATGTTCAGTCCCAGGTCGTCGTCCCAGGGCTGCTCCGGCAAAGGCGCCTTCAAAGAACCGAGATTAGCGTCATTCGTGGAATTCCAGAGATTCGCAATGCTCGCGCCACCAGCGGCGTGGTCCGAATAGTAAAAATCCGTCCCGCCGACAGCCATGTTCCAGGGTGTGGATGCCAGGCCATTCACGCTCAACCCGAAATACGTGATCGGCCCACCTGCGGAGTAAATCACCCCGAGTGGACAGGTTTCCGGTCCGGAGTCACCACTGGATACCATGACGGTCTGACCCTGAGCGGCGGCTTGTTCCCACAAGCCGGCCCAGAGTTGGTTGCCCGCCGTTCCGAGAAGTTGTTCGCACTCGCCATAGCTTGCGCTCAAAACGTCAGCCTGGTTGTCTTCCAGCGCCCGGATGGCAGCCAAAAGCAGAGGACTTTGAAAATGCGAGCCTCCCGAAATGTAATAGTTCACGGTCGCCTTCGGAGCCACAGCCCCGCTGACTTCGACATCCAGGAACCCTTCAACGTTAGGTGAAAGGCCGACGCCTGGATCCTCGCCGTCAATCACGACTTGGGCGTTGTCGCCGGGAAGCCCGTACAACCTCCGGTAGGCATCCACCACCGAAAGATCCAGATTGGATTCTCCGAGGATACCGATGGTCTTGCCGGTGCCGTCGGTTCCCGCCTGATAGACGGGGCCGAGATCGTATTGCGTTGCGAAGTCCTCCGGCGCCAGCGCGTAGAAAGTCTGCCCATTCGCGGTCGTCGTGAAGTCAGGTTGCACCCGCCTTGTGGCAGGCGAGAGTGTTCCTCTCCCCATGGTGTGAACGAAACTGGTCAGCGGGAAGGTGTTTAGTGGCGCGAATCCGCGAATCAATGGGGCCACGGCCTCCGGGACGGAAACATCCGCCGCCACGGAGTAGTAGGTTTTCCCCTGCACCTCGTATTGGTGAATTTCCGAGTGCAGCGTTTCGCGCACTTGCGCCGCAGTGCCTGAAAACTCCAGGAAGCGCTTGCTTTTCGTCAAGCGGGCCACGGAGAATCCATGTGATTGCAGCCAAGCTTGAACCTGCTGCACATCTTCGTCCCGCGCCCCGAATCTGGCGCCAAATTCATCCGGATTGATCCACTTGTGGTAGGACGGCGAGCCCGCGGTGTGCGCATCGCGCAGAAACTGTGTCAAGGCTAGTTCCCGGTCCGGCGGGCGGTTCAACATTACGATCATGCGATCCGGCCGGGAACGTATCCGGCACAGCACCGCGATCGTTCTCTGGACGCGCCAAGGGATGGACGGTGCCATGCAGCTGAACCCGTCGTGTTTCGTCCAATTTTGTTTGAGCCGCGAAGGCCTGTCCCTGAGCGAAACTGCAGGTGCCGCCAAACAGGCAGAGAAATAGTGTTGCAGAAACACCGAAGAGAGGTCGGGGCACGATGATTCTCCCAAGTAGGTCGCGGAATCGCGGGGCGTTTTCGCGGATACAGGGAGATTAGTGCGACCTGAGGAGTGACGTCAATAAAAAGTTCTGTCCACGGCAATACCCGAGAACTGAAGTGCAAGCCGGGGAGACTTCTGTGACGTAAGTCACAAGGTTGTGACCAGGGAAGGGCGGTTGTGAGGTGGCCGTCGTGGCCTGAGCGGTCGTTTTGCCGGACATCCTCCTGAGTAGGGCATGAAGCACCCTACAGAAAAGAGAATGGCCCCTCGCCACTTGCTAGATGCGCCAGGCGCAGCCCAGTTTTGCGACCATTGCGGAACGCGGCGGCAAATGCAGATGAGAGGCATTGTGGTAGTTCCCGATGAGCTGGGATTCCAGAAGCCTCGTTTACTGTTGCCCCGGTTCTCCGGTTAATGCGCGAGTCAGGAGTTGGGTCAAACTTCTCGTTTCCTCTTTCCGCGTCACTGCTTTTCCAATTTGCTCGGAGCAACGCGGGGAAGTAGTCTTGAGCTGGTCTAGGGCCCAAGCTAACAAAATGATTTGGCACAATACCAGCGCGCTAAGAACAACCGCCTCCGTATTCGGTATTTATGCAGGGCTGCTGGGGATGGAGCATGGTTTTTTTGAAACTCTTCAAGGGAATGTTGCGACCAAAGGCATGAAGATACTTGCCGTGGCGCCGCCAGGACTGCCCTTCCCCTTCGGCCACGAACCCGCCATGACCCTCATTCCCAACTTTCTGCTGACAGGAATCTTTGCGATGATCTTCGGCCTGCTCATCGTTATTTGGGCAGCCAGGTTTGTTCAGAAGAAGCGGGGCGCTGTGGTCCTGTTTCTGCTCTCAATCATCCTTCTCCTAGTTGGTGGAGGATTCGGACCGATAACGCTTTTACTCACAGCTTCTATTGCTGCGGCAAAAATCGATAAACCGTTAATTTGGTGGCGATCGCATCTCTCAACCAGATCAAGGCTGTTACTGGCAGAGTTATGGCCGTGGTTTTTCGCCGGCGCGCTGTTATATGTGCCGGTTGAATTCACCATCGGGTATATTTTCGGCGTGAAGAACTACCCGAAGCTGAATCTCCCTCTGAGTTATCCTCTCGTAGGACTGTTTCTATTGACGCTCATCGCTGGATTTGTGCATGAGATCCAGAGACAGAACCATCTTCATCAGACAGCATAACGCGCGGTGGACGAGATGCCGCGCTGCCGGAATTGGAGGGCTGGTTTTCGATTTAGAACTTCAACGTCTCGTGAGACTCATCGTGAGTGGAGACCTTTTTTAGACACCGTGCGGGCGGCCCGGCGGACTGCCAGCGCCGGGAGCAACATCATCAACCCGGCGGCGATGTAGATGGCCTCCAGCCACCAAAACTGAGGGACAAACGCAGCCTTGGGGAGGATCAAACGTTCGCCTATGAGCCAACCCAAAAGAATTGCGCCAGCCAGCATCGAGGTCAGAGCACCGATGTCTGACTTACGTAACGTGGCAAGTGTGGCGACGACCGCACTTCCGCCGACCACTATGGCCAGGATCAGCCCGGGAATCACGTAACTGCTGAACCGCGTTCCGACTAGCCAATCGGCCGGAAACTTATCGAATCCGATGGCCAGGGTGATGCCACCGCCAACAGCCGTCAATGCCACAAAGACGCTGGCGACGAACAGCGCGGCCCCGCAGATGCGGAGCAGCGGAGTGCCGGAGAAGACGCGCGATGCTCTGCGCGCCCCATAAACGGAAATTGCGAGAAACGCGATAAGAACCACTATAAGTAACCAAGTCATAGTGCCTTCCGCTTGAATTGCCTATTAAATCGCGCGGTTGCTGAGCCGCAAGAGTCTCGTGGCGATCATCACGTACCAAATCTGCATGCCCACAACCGAGAGTATCGAAATGAAGACGCCGATTTTGGGCACGTACATTCCAATCCCGAGTACGCCCGCCACAATTCCAACGTAACCAGCGGACTTGCTAAAGATTTGGCTCCTCAGCATCACCCACCCGATCAACAGCATGCCAATCGATCCCACGACATTTCCCACCTGAAAAGGAGTGCCCTGCCAAGCCGAGAGCACGGCCTGCCCGGCGGCGAGAAGTTGTTCGCGCTCGACACCGGAAGCGGCGGCGTACTGTCTGCTGAGGGCCTGCATATTCAGTGCGGGAGTGGCAATCAGGAAGCAAGTAAGAGAGGCCGCCGAGAAGGCGGTGGCCATGAGCATCAACGATTCGTGCACGCGCCGCAGGCTAAGGTACAGCGCCAGACAGAGCGGAATAGCAAGGACCTCGTCCACGATGATCAGGAAATCGAGACTGACCAGCCCAATGAACGGGCGGGATTGCAGCAGAGCGAAATGACCGGCCACGGTGGAAGGCGGCGGCCAGACAAAAAAAGCCACGATTTGAAAGAGAAATAAGGCGACAGTGATCAAGGCGGCGATGGCGGCGGTTCGGTAGAGGTAATGCCAACGGACTTCGCTGACGTCTGAAAGAAGCGCCGGGGCCGGAATTGCGTGGGACATGCGGTCCTCCAAGGAAGGGCTGAGAGCCAGGTGGACGTCGGACTATTACAGGAGTATTTCATCCTGAAGGTAGCGGGAAGGCGAGAGATGTTCCGTGACCTGAGTCACGGAACGTGGGTCAAACTGTCAAAGGAAATTGGGAATAGGGCTTGCCAACGTGCGGTCGGCGATGCCTCAGATGACTTGCCGCTCTCATTCGAGGACGTGGATATTCTTTTTGGCGCAGATGTCCTTGAGGATCTGGGGCCACACGCTTACGGTGACTTCGCCGAGATGTGCTTTCCTGAGCAGGAGCATGAGGGTGCGGGACTGGCCTATGCCGCCACCGATGCTCAGCGGGATTTCATTCTTCACGATGGCCTGGTGATAAGGAAATTTGAGAAAGTCCAACTGATGGGACAATTCCAGTTGCTTCTTCAAGCTTTCCGCATTCACGCGAATGCCCATGGAGCTGAGTTCGTGGCGGCGCCGCGTAACATAATTCCAGACCAAGATGTCGCCGTTCAAACCATGCAGGGGACGGCCATCGGCGCCTTTGGTTTCGGTGACCCAGTCGTCGTAATCGGCGGCGCGCATTTCGTGAGGATAGCCATCCTCGAGGGGATAGCCAATGCCAACGATGAAAAGCGCGGGGTACTGCTGAAGGACGGCCGTTTCGCGCTGCTTCCGGGGGAGATGCGGATACATTCGCAGGATTTCCTCGGCGTGGAGGAAGGTGAGCTTCTCGGGCAGGTTGGGATACTTTTCATTCTTGAGCTCGGGAAAGAGTTCCTGGGCGTAGCGTTCGGCCTCGACGAGCACTTTCCAGATTTTGCCGACGATCTCCTTCAGGAAATCGAGGTCGCGCTGATCGGAGGTGATGGCGCGCTCCCAATCCCACTGATCCACGTAGACGCTGTGGTCATGGTCGAGGAAATAGTCCTTGCGGACGGCGCGCATGTCCGTGCAAAGGCCTTCGCCGGGACGCATGCCGAATTCCTTCAGGGCCACCCTCTTCCACTTCGTGGCAGCCTGAACGATCTGAGCATCCACGGGGTGCTTGTCGTAATCGTTGCGGATATGGAACTGGATGGGGGTGCGGGAACCGTCGCGGTCCAGCATGTCGTTGACACCGCTTTCGATGTCCACAATCAGTGGCACCGTAACCATTAACAGATTCAATTTCTTACAGAGGTTGTCCTCAATGAAGCGCTTGACGGCGAAAATCGCTTTCTGCGTCTCCCTGCGGGTAAGCGCACTGGAATAATCCAGGGGAAGGATCTTCTCCAAATCCTCATAGTTGCCAATGCCGGGTCCTGCCAAATCCGCTGCTTTGCTGGACATAGTCACACCTCCGCTAGGCTGCATACTGAAAAAAGGTTCGCGATTTCTTCAGGGGCTGAAGCCCCCACCTCCTAAGGAGGAGTTTTTCAGCAACCTGCCAAACAGACAATCGCGCCAAGCTGGCAGGGTGGCCAGTACGGCACACACGGAGGCGTGTGATATATGTCACAGCTTTTAGTGCCCATAAGCAAGTTTAATAGTAGTGCTCTCCGGCCAGCCTCGATTGGCGGCCCCTGAACCGCAGATCTCATGACATTTCAGCGTCAAAATACAATTAGGAGGACACACTCATGGGCATTACCCTTACCGCTGCGACTAGCAAAGGAACAGCGGACTATGTAAATGATGTATTGACCAGCGTACGAGCCAAGAATCCCGCCGAACCCGAATTTCATCAGGCAGTGCAGGAAGTACTGGAATCCTTAGGTCCCGTCCTCTCGAAACACCCTGAATACCAAAAAGCGCGCATCCTAGAGCGCATGGTCGAGCCGGAACGCGTGATCATGTTTCGCGTCCCCTGGGTCGACGACCAGGGCAACGTCCAGGTCAATCGCGGATTCCGCATTGAGATGAGCAGCGCCATCGGCCCATATAAGGGCGGACTCCGCTTCCATCCTTCAGTAAACCTGGGCATCTTGAAATTCCTAGCCTTCGAGCAGGTGTTGAAGAATTCCCTGACGACGCTGCCCATGGGCGGCGGCAAGGGAGGCTCCGACTTTGATCCCAAGGGCAAGAGCGACAACGAGGTGATGAGGTTCTGCCAAAGCTTCATGACCGAGCTGTGCCGCCATATCGGCCCAGACACGGACGTTCCGGCGGGCGATATCGGAGTCGGCGGGCGCGAAATCGGCTTCCTGTTCGGTCAGTACAAGCGGCTGAAGAACGAGTTCACCGGCGTGCTGACGGGCAAGGGGCTGAACTGGGGCGGCTCGCTGATTCGCCCGGAAGCAACGGGCTACGGCTGCGTGTACTTTGCCTCGGAAATGCTGAAGACGCGCAAGGAAACGCTGGACGGCAAGCTCTGCCTCGTTTCCGGAAGCGGAAATGTGTCGCAATACACGATCGAAAAGCTGCTGCACCTCGGCGCCAAGGTCATCGCCATGTCCGACTCCAATGGCGTGATTCATGATCCTGAGGGGATCAGCCGGGAAAAGCTGGCGTGGGTTCTGGAACTGAAAAATATGCGCCGCGGCCGGATCAAGGAGTACGCGGACCACTTCAAGACCGCCAAGTATATGCCCGTGGATCCATCGAAGGACTTCAACCCGCTCTGGGCCATCAAGGCGGACTGCGCCTTCCCGAGCGCCACACAGAATGAAATCAACGCCAAGGATGCGGCCACGCTGGTGATGAATGGGTGCAAGGTTGTGGCGGAAGGCGCCAACATGCCGAGCACGCTGGACGCCACGAAGCTATTCCTGGAAGCGAAGATCCTCTACGGGCCGGCCAAGGCCGCCAACGCAGGTGGCGTGGCGACTTCGGGGCTGGAGATGAGCCAGAACAGCATGCGGCTCTCCTGGACGCGCGAGGAAGTGGACCAGCGGCTGCACAACATCATGATCGCCATCCACAAGAACTCGTTTGAGACGGCCGAAAAGTACGGCATGCCGGGCAACCTGGTCTTCGGCGCGAATATTGCCGGATTCCTGAAGGTGGCCGATTCGATGCTGGATCAAGGGCTGGTCTAAAAGACGGTGGCGAGTGGCTAGTGGCGAGCGAAACCACTAGGAAGTAGACTTGCGGCGGGGTGGTTACGGCCACCCCGCCGTTTTACTATTCGGACGGAAACATTCATGAAGCGAGACCAGACTCCCAGGCCATTGCCAGACGCGGAGCTGCTGCTTGAGGGCTTCGACAACCTGATGCCCTTCCGCGTGCAGGAGATTCTGCTGGTGTCGAGCCTGTACGATTCGTTCATCTTGCGGGAAGACGGGCGGCTGAACGAGTTGCTCATCGGCGAGTCGCTGGACTTGCACCTGCAGCAGATTCCACGAATCACGCACGTCTCCAGTTGTGCGGAAGCGCTGGCGTTGGCGCGTTCCGATCCGCGGCGCTTTAACCTCATCGTGACGAACCTGGCGGTGGGAGAGATGGATGCGGCGCAACTGGCGCACGAAATCAAGGCAGCGGGATTGAATGTGCCGGTGGTGGTGCTGGCGTACGATTACCGCGAAATCAAGAATTTCATTGCGCGCAATCCGGTGACGGACATCGAGCGGATTTTCCTGTGGCAAGGCAGCGCGCGCGTGCTGATTGCCATCGTGAAATGCGTCGAGGACCGGCGCAACGTGGAGCACGACACCTCCACGATGGGCGTGCCGGTGGTGTTGCTGGTGGAAGACAACATCCGCTACTACTCGGCGTTCTTGCCGGTGATTTATACCGAGCTGATTTCGCAGACGCGGCGCGTCATTCAGGAAGGCTTGAACCTGGCGCACAAGCTCGTGCGCATGCGGGCGCGGCCGAAGATTCTGCTTTCCTCGAATTTCGAGGAGGCCTACGAACTGGCGCTGCGCTACCAGGATCACCTGCTGGGGATTGTGTCCGACATCGAGTTTCCGCACGGCGGCGTGCTGAGCCCGGACGCGGGATTCGAGTTGGCGCGGCGGGTGCGCGCCCTCGTGCCCGATTTGGCGGTGGTGCTGCAATCGAGCCGGACGAAATTCCGGGCGCGGGCGCACGCGGAAGGCTTTTCTTTTCTGCGCAAGCGCTCGCCGACCTTTTTGCGGGATTTGCGGCGGCTGTTGATTCAGCAATTCGCGTTCGGCGATTTCGTGTTCCGCACATCGGATCGCAGCGAAGTGGCGCGCGCCACAGACCTGAACTCGCTGGAAGCGCTGCTGCACACGGTGCCGGTGGACTGCATCGCGTATCACGGACAACGGAACCACTTTTCGCACTGGCTGATGGCGCGGACGGAGTTTGCGCTGTCGCAGAAACTCAGGCCGCGCAAGGTCTCCGACTTCGAGACGGTTGAGGATTTGCGGCAGAACTTGATCGATTCGATCGGGGAATACCGCAGAGAGCAAAGCGAAATCCTGATCGGGGACTTCAAGCCCGCTGCGTTCAAGGCCGGCGGGTCGTATTTCCTGCGCATGGGCGCGGGCTCTCTGGGCGGCAAGGCGCGCGGGCTGGCGTTCATCCGGCACATGCTGCACAAGCGGAGAGTCGCGCGGCGATTTCCGGAGGTGCACGTGGGCGTGCCGCCGGCCGCGGTGCTGGCGACGGACGCGTTCGACCGCTTTCTTGCGGAAAACAATTTGCTCGATTTCGCGGTCCACGCGACCGACGATTCGGAGATTCAACAGAGATTCCTGGATGCGCCTCTTCCTGCAGCGGTTACGGAGGATTTGCGCGCGTTTCTTGCGGAAGCGCGTTACCCCCTGGCGGTGCGCTCCTCGAGCTTGCTGGAAGATTCGCAGTACCAGCCGTTCACAGGGGTGTACGAGACGTTTATGTTGGGCAACCAGCAGGCCGACGATTCCCTGCGGCTGCAGCATCTGATGGAAGCGGTGAAGCTGGTGTACGCCTCCACGTTCAGCCGCCATGCCAAGTCGTACGTGCGGGCAACGCCGTTCCGCCTGGAAGAAGAAAAGATGGCGGTGATTCTGCAGCAAGTTGTGGGGACATTTCACGGCCCGCGGTTTTATCCGGACTTTTCCGGAGTGGCGCGTTCGAGGAATTATTATCCGGTTCCGCCGATGCACTTTGAGGATGGCATCGCCGCGGTAGCGCTGGGGCTGGGGCGCGCGGTGGTGGACGGGGGGAAATGCCTCTCGTTCTGCCCACGGTATCCGGCGAATCTGGTGCAGTTTTCGACGGTGGAAGACATTCTTTCCGAATCGCAAGAGGATTTCTGGGCACTTTCGCTGGATCACGTGGAGCAGGAGACTTCGCCGCCGGGACTTCGCGAGGTGCGCTTCACGTTGGATGTGGCGGAGGCGGACGGCACGCTGCACGCGGTGGGTTCGACTTATTCGCAGGACAACGATGTGATCAGGGATGGATTGAACCGGCCGGGGATGCGCGTGGTGACGTTTGCGCCGGTTCTCAAGTACGGGCTTTTCCCGCTGGCGCCGCTTTTGGAGCAACTCCTGAAGGACGGCGAGAACGCGTTTGGGCAGCCGGTGGAGATTGAATTTGCGGTGCGCTTGCCGCGACAAACGGGCGAGCTTGCGGAGTTTGGATTTTTGCAGATCCGCCCGCTGGTGCTTTCGCGGGAGAGCGAAGAACTGCGCATGGAGAATGTAGATGCTGCGCGGCTGATCGCGCGCACCACAAAGGTGCTGGGCAACGGGCGCATCGAGAATCTGCGGGATATCGTGGTGGTTGATTCACAGCGGTTTGAGCGCGGGCAGAGCCAGGAAGTGGCGCGGCTCGTGTCGTACTTCAACGCGAAGCTGAACGAAGAGAACCGGCCGTACCTACTGGTAGGCGTGGGGCGATGGGGCTCAAACGAACCGTGGCTGGGGATTCCGGTGGAGTGGGACGAAATTTCGGGGGCGCGGGTGATCGTCGAGGCGGGATTCTGGGATTTCCGTGTGACGCCATCGCAGGGCAGCCACTTTTTCCAGAATTTGACGGCGTTCCAGGTGGGCTACTTCACAGTGAATCCGGACCTGGGCGAAGGGTCGGTGGATTGGGCGTGGCTGGCGGCCCAACCAGCAATGGAAGAGCGCGGCTGCGTGCGGCACCTGCGTTTCGCGGAGCCGTTGCTGGTGTTGATGAACGGGCGAACGAGCCAGGGGATGATATTCAAGCCGGAGTGAGTTGGGATGCGCGCGCGCCGGGGAGATGGCGCAGGGAGTCTGGGTGGAATTCCCCTGGGAGTGGTTGAACCGCGTTGAGGGCTGGCAGTGCCGCACAGCGTAAGTCTTTTTCTTTCAAGGATCGTGGGTAGAGGGAAAACGAGTGGCCCATTTGGACCCGGTAATGCTCTTTCTCTTTACGGGGCTTCCGGCGTATTCGCGATGGACGGGCCGGGAGGAGGAGGCAGGTATGATTTTTACCAACCTGATTCTTGCGACGATCATCGTGCTGGCGGTTGGCGCGGTCGTCTTCGGATTGACGGTGGCACTGCGCACCTACGTTAAGTATAGCGGGGAACGCGTGATCACCTGCCCGGAAACGCATCAGACCGCCGCGGTACACGTGAACGCGAACAATGCGGCGCGCAAAGCCCTGTTCGGCAAGTCGTACGTCCGGCTGGACCAGTGCTCGCGCTGGCCGGAGCGCCAGAATTGCGGGCAGGAGTGCCTCTCCCAGGTAAACGCGGACCCGGCGCTGTGCCTGGTCTGGAACATGGTGGACCAGTGGTACAAGGGGAAGGCGTGCGCGTACTGCCAGAAGGCCTTTACCAACATTCACTGGCATGACCGGCATCCCGCGTTGATGGCCCCGGATCACACTTGCGTGCAGTGGAATGAAGTAGCGCCGGAAAAATTGCCGGAGGTTTTCGAGTCGTACCTGCCGGTGTGCTGGAACTGCTACATCGCGGAAACGTTTCGGATGCGGAATCCCGAGAAAGTGCTGGACCGCACGTGGGAGCGCGGCCCAGGCGGCGAGTACATTCCGAAAGAAGATTCGGCGCCCCCGGCAAAAGATATAAGGCGAGCGAGCTAATTAGAAGCGGCTAGCGGAAGGCTCGCCATCCGGCCATGCGGCGCCAGGTGAATCGTTTCCATTTGGCAGCTTATCCATCCAGTCGAAGAGAATCAGCCGTGCGCCAACTTCCTACAACGGGACCGCGCTGTCGGGAGTCCGGCCTAGCGAATAACTCCCAGGTGGCCCGTCATTTGGGAGCAATCCCGAAAGACGACCGTAATCGATTGCGAAGTACATTTTTTCTGCGGTGGGGGAAATCGTTAAGCGGCTACTTGCTATCCAAGCTTGGGCACCGGAATCACTGCAGTTTCGCGTATTCCGCTTTCGCTTGTTTCAGGATGGGAATATCGCGGTCGGCGTCTCTCCAGAGCGTGAGGAAATCCTGATACGCCGCCTTGGCTTTGGTTGTGTCGCCCTGCATCGCATAAGCTCGACCCAGTTGGACATGAGCCAGTACGCCGATGGGATCCCCGACCGTTATCCCGGGGTGATCCAGAATTTTCTGGAATTCCTTGGCGGCCTCAGCGCCTCGGCGCGCGGCCAAATACGCCTGACCACGCGCATAGATGGGATAGAGGGCCCCGAAAAAACCGGTTTGAGAGCTGCGCGGCTGGCCCAGTTCATAGGGAACGGCAACTTGGAGAAGTTCGATCGCCTTTGCGGGATCGCGACGATTCAGCGCAAGAAACGCACGTACGGTTGGCAGGTAATTGAACTTAACTGAGGTATCTTCGGGAAAGCTGCTTTCCAGATCGTTGGTCAGTGTTTGAGCCTGCGAAGAATCCCCCGCGATAGCCAGCGCGAGGGCTGCGCCATACTGTACCTCCCTGTTCTTGGCAAGCGCCAAGGCTTTCATTGCCGCCGGCTTTGCGGCTAGCGCGTTCCCATAAAATGCTTCCCAAAGGGCTGCTCGGGTTTCAAATACGGCCGCCTCTTCTCGATGGGCCGCTTGCTGCGCCAAATCGCTTGCGCGTCGCAACACCTTAGTGGCTTCTTGCAGCTGACCGGTGTATGCGAGGGCAAACGCTTGATGGTCGGAAATCAATTCTTCCGCTCCGGACTTCCCCCGGGCCCCAGCCACCTCCCGCTGCATTCCACCGCTGTCGCTTTTCAAAAAGGCAATATCGTACCGCAGCAGAGCTAACATAGGGATCTCGATTTTTCGTTCGGAGGCTCTGCGAGCAGCGTCTTCGGCTGCTCCCAGACGGTCGAGGCCAAGAGAGCTGTAACCAAGAAGGGCATAGCCAACCCCAAAATCCGGGGCGAGTTCAATCGCCGTTTTGGCCTCTTCGGCTGCCTTTTCATATTCGCCGAGCACAGGATAAATGAAGCCCGCTAAGAAGGAGTGGGGCATCGACTCACGAGGGTAAACTTGTGTCCACGCCTCGCAGGTCTGCTGCGCTTTTTTCTGGTTTCCTGTTGCCCTTCCATCGTAATAAGCGGTGATAAAGAACTTTTCTTTATCGTTGGCACGGTCCCGCAATTCGTAGGCTTTTTTAGTGTTTTCCGTGCCAACTTGCGTTTCGCCCATGGAACCATACATGAGCCCGAGCGACGCGTATGCAGCCGCAAAGTTAGGGTCGATCTCGACGGCCTGTTTGAAGAAAGGAACTGCGGCGTCCCCACCCTGGGAGGCGACAACTCTCCAGCCCATGCTATAAGCCTTTAAAGCTTCCAGTGACGGGGTCGTAGCCTCGGCCAGCGGAGTGCCATGCTTTTCGACGGTCACCAAGGATTCTCCGACTCGCGTTCTGAACTTACTCGCAATTTCAGTCAGAGCATTCAGTACGTCTTCTTTCTTTGCAACTTCCACCTGCTCTTCGTCGAGGATGTCTCCTGTGCGACAGTTCTTAGCGCGTAATCCCAATACGTACTTGCTGCCGAGGTTGGCAATAGAGCCGTCGAGGACAGCGGCGCTCGCGGTACGCTCGCAAACTTCATGGGCGAGCTCTGGAGTAAGCCGCGCATTGGATGACTGGCCCATCAGGGACAGCGTGTGCAAGATACGCTCCTCTGAGATCAGGCTCAGGAAAGGCGACTGTTCCAACTGCACGGCCATACCTTGCCGCAGCGTTCCGTCAAACACAGGATCGCCCGTGGTGTTCAGGAAATCGGCGAGGACGATTGTGTCTTTATCGGTGAGCGCGTGAACCTTGCGGGAGTTAAACAACCTTCCGCCCACGGCGAGTCCGATGAGCAGAATTATCGCGCCGGCGATCGCACCCCATCGAAGGGACTTCCAGATGGGATGCGGCTTGACTTGCACTGTCGCGAATGCGGTCTGTCCCGAAGCTGAATCTCGTTTCAGCCGAAGCAAATCCGCACGAATATCGGCCGCGTTCTGATAGCGTAATTTTTTGTTTTTCTCCAATGCTTTGTTGATGATCTCTTCGAGTTTTGGGAGAAGGTCGGGATTCAGTCGAATTGGGGCAACCGGGGTGCGATTCAGTATTGCTTCAGCGACCACGCCGGCCGTGTCGCCACGGAACGGCAGAACGCCCGTGGCCATCTCGTAGAGAACCACACCAAACGAAAAGAGATCTGTACGCGCATCGAGATCTTCGCCGCGCACCTGTTCCGGTGACATGTGCGCGTTGGTTCCCAGCGCAGTGCCAGGTTGAGTGAGCTGTTCTGATTGGCTGGCTGTCGGCATCGCGGAAAGGTTCATAGGGCCGCCAGCGGGTAGCAACTTAGCTAGTCCAAAATCCAAAATCTTGGCGTGGCCGAGCGCGGTGATAAATATGTTGGCAGGCTTGATGTCGCGATGAATGATCCCCTTGCTGTGGGCGGCCCCGAGTGCGTCAGCAATCTCAATCCCCCATTCACAAACGTGGTCAAATGGAAGCGGCTTGTTGGAAATGCGGTGCTTCAGTGTTGCGCCTTCCATGAATTCCATGGCGATGAAGGCTTGGCCATCTTGCGCACCGATCTCGTAAATGGTGCATATGTTGGGATGATTTAGCGCGGAGGCCGCGCGCGCCTCTCGCCGAAAGCGCTCCAGTACGTCGGGCTCCTGTGCCAGGTGGTCAGGGAGAAATTTAAGGGCCACAAAACGACCGAGGGAAGTATCTTCGGCTTTGTACACCACACCCATTCCGCCGCCGCCCAGCTTTCCGACAATGCGGTAATGGGAGATTGTCCGGCCAATCGCAACGCCGCCGCTTTCTTGCTGGGCTTGATTTTGCCGGTTGCCCAGTGCGCGGGCGGCAAGGTCGATAGCGGGACTCTCCAAAAAGCTTCCGGCCTGCTGTTGGGACATCAATAGAGAGCGGACTTCACGTTCCAGCTCGTGATCGGCCGCACAAGCGTCGCGCAGAAAAGCCTCGCGCTCGCCGGGCGGTCGCTCGAGCGTTGACTGAAGCAACTTATCTATTTGTTTAAAGCGATCAGAGTCCATCGGTGGTCCCGCTCGCCAGTTCGCGGTAGAGCCAGACCTTGGCAGTGCTCCAGTCGCGCATCACGGTGACGGGCGAAACTTTTAGAACCTCGGCGGTTTCTTCCACACTGAGTCCGCCAAAAAAGCGCATTTCGACCACCCGCACTTTTCGTGGATCGAATTTTGCCAGCGCTTCCATCGCGTGATCGAGTGCCACCAGGTTAGCTGACCGGTCACCGCCGACGAGGGCCGTCTCGTCCAACGAAACGTGCTGCACATCCCCGCCACGCTTCAGGTTGTGGCGCCGGGCATGTTCGACAAGAATGCGCCTCATCAATTGCGCAGAAACGGCGAAAAAATGGCTGCGATTCTGCCATTGCATTCTCTTGTAATCCACAAGGCGCATGTAGGCCTCATTAACCAGCGCCGTGGTCTGCAGGCTGTGGCCTGGGCGCTCGCCTCTCATGTAGTGTCGCGCGAGACGGCGAAGTTCGTCATAAACGATGGGAGTCAGTCTGTCGAGAGCGGCCCGGTCTCCGTCACTCCAGGCGCGGAGCAAGCCACTCACCTCGCCGGTTGGCGGGGTTTTGGCCTCATTTTCGCGCGCTACGGTTGGCTTTTCCATGGCCCCCCACGGGGGAATCATAGTCCCTTTACTGCAGTCCCATCAATAAAACTAATGCGACCGTGATAGTTCCGCTCCGCCGTTTACGCCTATCTAGATGAGGCGACAAACGAGGCCCACCCGAAGACATTGCAAGGCCAAGACTAGAGGGAGAAAACATGAAATCCGAGATATTGAGATGGATTCTGGGAACGAGTGTGTGCGCTCTGCTGCTGGTACCAGTTCAGCTTGTGGCGCAGACGGAGACAGCCAATGCACAGGCACGCAAGGCTACGATCATCAGATTCGACGCGCCCGGCGCAGGAATCGATTCTGGACAGGGCACTTACCCCTTCGCCATCAGCCCCGCAGGAGCGATCACGGGATACTACTGTGACGCAACGAACTGTCACGGTTTTCTGCGCGAACTGGACGGCAATATGACCTCGTTCGACGCACCGGGCGACGTGGATGGGACATATCCTTTGAGCATCAGCCCGACCGGAGCAATCACGGGAAACTTCACCGACGGTGCCGGTGTGAACCACGGATTTGTACGGACCAGCGACGGCGTGATCACTGTTTTCGACGTCCAAGGCGCTGGAATAGGCGCCGGCCAGGGCACCTTCGCCGCAAACATCAATCTTGAGGGGGAGACTGCGGGCTACTATTTGGATGGGCTTAACGTGAGCTATGGATTCGTGCGCGCACGCGACGGTTCCATCACTACCTTCACTGCTCCTGGCGCGGGCACAGGCTCTGGCCAAGGCACATTTACTACTTTCACCGATGGCCTCAACGCGTTCGGGGTGTTGGCAGGCTATTCGCTTGACGCAAACGGTGCGAATCATGGCTACGTGCGTGCGCGGAATGGCACGTTCACGACGATCAACGTTGCCGATGCGGGGACGGATGCCGGACAGGGTACTTCAGTTGCCGGCATCAACTGGGCTGGAGCTGTCTCAGGAAATTATTTCGACGGAAACACGATGACTCACGGCCTGCTGCGAACTCCGGAGGGGACCCTCATCAAGTATGACGTTCCAGGGGCGGGCACGGGATACCGGCAAGGTACCGTCGGGGGGAGCATCAACCTGGCGGGGGAGATCGCAGGCTACTGGGTAGATGATAACAACATATTCCACGGCTATGTACGCGAGCCGAACGGCAAACTGACCACCTTCGATGTTCCGGGCGCGGGCACTGGCTCGTTCCAAGGAACGTTTCCTTTTGTCAACGGCCCGACCGGAGCGATTACGGGATTCTACGTGGACGACAACAACGTTGGTCACGGTTTCCTGCGGGTTCCTTGCCAAAGAGACAGAGATGATTTGCGAGGATGCGGGTGTCACCAGAATTGAGTTCGCGGTGAAAAGTATTCTTCATTGATAGTTCCGGCCATCAGGAGATCTTGCAGTCGCCTATGAAGAAGGGCCAACGACGCACCAAGTTTGCAAAAGCCGTTTATCGCAAGAAGATAATTCTTCACGATCCAGACTCTTTCAAATTCCGGGGTGCGGACGTTCGTAATTCGAAAATGGGGTCTCGTCTTATTCGACTTCAGGGCCAAACACTCTAATCCTGGGCAAATTTACAAAGGAGAAGCGCAAATGAAATCACGGCAAATCGTCAAAATCGCGGCGGGGGCTGTCGTCACACTCGGTGTGATTTTTCTTGCAGGAATGTTGAGAAGTTCGCCGCGCGTTCAAGCGCACGACAACCGGGACGACGAGGAGTCACTCGTCCATGTCGGTTTCGAAATAGCGCCCGTACCACTGAATCTGGAAGGAAAAGACCGGGATTTGGTGGGACTCGGCAGCTTCCTGGTCAACGCTGTTGGAGACTGCAACGGTTGCCACACCGGTGGAGGGCCTCCAAATTTCAATTATGCGGCAGGCGGAAACCCCTATTTTAATCAGCCGACGAAAACTGATCCAACCGTTTACCTCGTTGGAGGTACGGACTTCGGCCCTGCCGTCCCCCCGATACCTGGCATTTATCCTCCACCAGAATATGGAAGTTATGTGGGTCCAGACATTATCGCCCGAAACTTGACACCAGATAAGACGGGGCGGGCGGAAGGCGGTCACACGCTTTCAGAATTTAGGCAAATCATAAGGGCTGGCACTGATTTCGATCGTGTCCATCCAACTTGTACCGCAAGTTCGCCAACTCCCACGCCCGCAAACTGCATTCCACCTCCGGTCGACGGCAATCTTCTCCAAGTGATGCCTTGGCCGACGTTTCATTACATGACCGACCATCAGCTCGATGCCATCTATGAATATTTAAGCGCAATCCCCTGCCTCGAAGGTTCTCCTGATCCGACAAACATCCTGCATAACGATTGTGGCCCTTCACAGGCCGCTGGTCAGGACGTTCATTCAGATTGGCGGCGTACGCCAAAGCCTTAGTGGTGCCACAATTGTCACGTCGATAACCGTCCATCACTGGCGTTGTGGGAAATTGAGAAGGCATCGGCTCACTTTTGACGGCGACGGATGACGCGCTGACCGGCGACAAGACCATTGCAAGCGCAGGGAATCAGGCTTGGTTAGTGGCAGAACTCGCAGGCGCGGCCGACTGTGCCCAAGCCAAGTAATTCGATATGGGGCGTGAGGTAGTCTTCGCGCACAGGCTCGTCGTGCATGAGCGCGGTGCTCAGATATTTCTTGTTGTCGTCGCAGAAGACGGTGACGACGGCAGCGTCTGGCGCAATCTTGTCCTGGGCGCGCAAGGCGGCGAGGAAGTTGCAGCCGGAAGAAATTCCCACGGCTACGCCAAGATTGAAAGCGAGCTTCTGCGCCATGAGGATGGCGTCACCGTCAGGAATGGCGATCACTTCGTCGAGATCCTTGAGCTTGATGATTTCGGGAACGAATTCGTCGGAGATGCCCTGGATACGGTGTTTGCCTGCTTTGCAGCCTGTGGATAGCGTGGGCGATTCGGCGGGCTCGACGGGATGAACGCGGATGGAGGAGTCGCGCTCCTTTAGGAATTTCCCGACGCCCATGACCGTGCCGCCTGTGCCCACGCCGGCGACGAACGCTTGCGGCCGCTTGGCGACGGAAACCATTTGCGACCAGATTTCCGGGCCGGTGGTTTCTTCGTGGGATTCGACATTCGCCAGGTTGGAGAACTGCCGGGGGAGGAAAACGTCCTTGCGGGAAGCGGCCAGCTCTTCGCACATGCGTATGCAGCCGAGGAATCCGCCCTGCGCGGCGGTGACGGACACGACTTCGGCACCGTAGCTGCGAATGAGTTGCGCGCGCTCCTGGCTCATCCAATCGGGCATGAAAATCTTGACGGGGTGGCCCAGGATGCGGCCGAGCGCCGCAAACGAAATGCCGGTGTTGCCGCTGGTGGCCTCGGCGATGGTGAAGCCGGGTTCAATCTTCCCTTCTTCATAAGCTTTTTGCAGGATGCGCAGGGCCATGCGGTCCTTGATGCTGCCGGTGAGATTCATGTTTTCAGACTTGGCGTAGAGAATGCGTTCGCGGCCCTTGTAGCGGAAGTGGATGCTGACGAGGGGGGTATTGCCGACGAGGCGAGTCAGGGCCTTGAACTTCGATGTGGGACTATCGATGAGTATGGACATACCAATTCTTTGTCGCATGTTTGCGGGAATTCGGCAAGTGCATTGGGCACGGTCTGGAGGACAGGAAAAGAGGCCCTTGGAGAATCGTTGAGCTACTGGGTCGAAGGAAGAAACGCTCCGCCGGGGCCAATTTTGAGCAGCTTGCGGGCCAGGCGCCCGAGCAGGGGATATTCGGCCCATTCACCTTGGCCGGCTTTGATGCCGAACACAATCGCGATGACCAGCATTCCACTCCAGTAGACCATGAAGACGAGCCACACAAGAGGAAACACAAGGAAGAACGCCACAGGCGGCGGACCACCCTTCGCTGGGGGATGCAGGGCAAACGTAGAGAAGCTGATCGCAAACCACAGCACCACGAAAATAACCATAAGAATCATAAGAATGACGCTGGCAATCTGCAACAGCAAGGCTTGCAATGCGTGAAAGGAAGTGAAGCGAGATTCGCGTTTGATCAGGAAGATGACCAGTGGAGCGACCCACCAGCCAAAGAGTTGCAGAACGTGGGCAAGAACGGCCATGGTCCGTTCTTCTTGGGAAGGCGGTTGCATTTCGATCGCGGCTTCGGTCACGGTTCCTTCCGCATATGGGGTCACTCTACATTAGAAGCGCAGAAACGGAAACCACCTCCTTAGAGGCTATTGAAAAAGGCATACATCATTTCCTCAGGGGCTGAAGCCCAACGATAGCTAAGCACTTGATGTCGGAGCTAAAGCTCCGACCCCCAAACCGGGGAGTTTTCTCGCAAGCTGTTTAAAGGTGCTTAAGACAGCGGCGGACAAAATGGCACATGCGACTTGGAGGTCGACATTGATTGGGAATCAGGACCAACCGGCGTCGACGGTGAACTCCTGCGCGGTACACATGCGGCTGGCGTCGGAGGCTAGGAAAAGGGCTAGATTCGCGACGTCTTCCGGTTCGATGCGAGCCTGGAGACACTGCCCCGCCGTAACATCGCGCTCCATCTGCGGATTCAGCCACAGTTGCTTCTGGCGTTCGGTCCAGACGGCACCGGGGAGAATCGTGTTCACGCGAATGCCGGCTTGCCCAAATTCGCGGGCGATGGCGCGCGTCAGGCCGTGGATGGAAGCTTTGCTCATGCTGTAGATGGGCGCGTCGGTCTGCTTGATTTTCCAAATGATGGAGCTGAGGTTGATGATGGAGCCGCCGCCGCGGCGCTTCATGATGGGAAACACTTCCTGCGCGGCGAAGAACATGTGGCGCTGATTGACGGCGATGCGGTCGTCCCAATACGCGAGGGTAACGCTGCCGATGGCGTGGCGATCGTCGTTGCCGGCGTTGTTCACAAGAACGGCGATGTCGCCGAGGCGCGCCGCGGCTTCCTGGATGGTCTTCTGCAGAGCGGCGATGTCCCGGAGATCGCAGGGGAGATACAGCGGCTTCGCGTCCGTTTCGCGGTGAACGAGATCGGCGAGGCGTGTGCTGGCGTCCTCTGCAATGTCAACAAACGCTACCAGTGAACCTTGTTCGGCGAAAGCGCGCGTCATGGCGCCGCCGATGCCGTTCCCTCCCCCGGTGATGAAAACGACCTTGCCGCGAAGATCAGGGTAGCTGGCCAGCATGGGGAATGTTCCTCAGAGCGTGCATGGAAACCGTTGTCCGCGAGAAGCAGAAGTGCACGAAATTCATTTGCGGAATGATTTCGTCAAACGATACTCCAACTGTAAGGCGAACGGCAATCCAAGAATCAGGCAGCAGCGGATGGCAGTCAAGGAGTTCGCGCCACGGAGCGAAGGAAGGCCGGCACGCGGACAAGCTTTGGTTCACTGCACTGCCACAGTCTCAAGATCGGGAGATCGTGCGGACCTGGGGCGACCGCCTTCGGAGCGTGCTGCGCCCCTATGCGAGAGGACATGTGGGCGAGCGGAGATATTCGAGAGCGGCACGAATTCGGTACAATTGAGCAGCGGAAAGAACTCCCCGTTCGGGACAGGTGAGCGCGTGATTCATCGTTACGTTTTTCACAATGAAGGGTTGCTAGAGATCGAAAAAGTCCGATGGTCGCCCGGGCAGGCGGGATTGATCTGCGGTTGGGGGCTATTCACCACGGCGCGCATCACGAAGGGAGAGGCGTTTGCGTACGAACGGCATTGGCGGCGGCTGGAAAAAGATGCGGCGCTGACGCGGCTGCCGCTGACGTATTCCGGCGCAAAGGTGCGCGTGCATTTGCAGGAAGTGATCCGGGCGAACAAAGTGACGGAAGGATGCGCCAGGATCTACCTGATTTGGAATACTGTAGGCGCATGGAAAAGCGACGAGAACATGCCCGATGTGGACCTGCTGATAACCACCGCCGACCTGCCGCACCATCCGGAGACCGTGCGGCTGACGGTGCGGGAACAAGGGCGGCACGCGGCCTCGCCCCTGGCGGGAGTGAAAACGATTTCGTGGCTGAACAGCGTGTGGGCCGTGGGCGAGGCGCATCGCGAAGGGTTTGACGAGGTGGTGCTGCTGAATGAGCGGGACGAAGTAAGCGAGTGCACGGCGGCAAACATTTTCGTGGTGAAGAACGAGAGGGTGGTGACGCCACCGTTGAGTTCCGGATGCCTGGAAGGAGTGACGCGCGGGGTGCTGATGGAAATTGCCGCGGATGCGGGAACCAGCATTACGGAGCAGACCTTGCACATGGACGATTTGTACGGCGCGGATGAGGTCTTCATCACATCGACCAATCGCAACGTGATTGGCGTGCGGGAGATTGCGGGGCGGCCGATGGTAAACGGGGGAAAAGGAGAGATAACCCAGAAGCTGGATGAAGCTTTTGACGCGTTTATGGAGGATTACGTGGGCAGGCGGTTGGCGGCGCGGACGGGAAAAGCGGAAGGCTGAGAATCAGGCGAAGTGGCCGGGCGCGTGCTACAATGCGCGGACTAGTAGAAGGGTCAGGACGGGAAGAGCATGACAGAAGCGTTGGCCCAGAGTGAGGCCGTACTGGAAGTGATTTCGCCCGACGGCGCGCGGAAATACGTCCGGGTAACACAAACGCCATTTCTGATCGGACGCGGCGCGGAGACGGGCAACCACTTGCAGTTGACGGACCGTCGCATTTCGCGGAACTGTGCCGCGATCGTCATGGAGGCGAACCACTACTACCTAGAGGACCGCGGGCAGAGGCGCGGGATGTTCATCAACCAGGAAAAGGTGGAGAGCCGGCAGTTGAACGACGGCGACGTCATCACGTTCGGGATTGAAGATTCCTACCAGATTATTTTCCGGGCGGCAACCGGGACTTCCGACGAAGCGATCCCGCAGTTATTGACGCGGATCGACCACATGACCAGCTCGGAATCGACGGGCGGGGGCTTGCGGAAGTTGAACATGCTCCTGGAAGCCACTTCCCTGCTGCACTCGCAATTGCCGCTGGATTCCGTACTGGCGAAGATGATCGATCACGCCATCGCGGTGACGGATGCGGACCGCGGCTTGCTGGAAGAAGCGGAAGAGGGACGCCCAGAGAATTTGCGCGTGCGGCTGGCGCGCCGAAGCGGGGGACAGCGGCTGCCTCCCGAAAGCATGACCCCCAGCCAAACGGCGATTCAGTTGGCGCTGAAGCAAGGCTCGCCAGTGATCACGGAAGATCTGGCGCAGGCGGAGATGAACTTGCAGGCCGCGGCCAGCATCGTGGCGCAAGGATTGCGGGCGGTGGTGGTGATTCCGCTGTATGCCACTTCGCGCGCCGCGAGCGAAGGCACGGGTGTGGATGTCCGGCGGGGCGTTTTTTTGGGTGTGCTGTACCTGGACTCGAAACGCCCGACGGCGTTCACCAAGCTGGACCGGCAGATTCTGGACGCGCTGGCGGGCGACGCGGCAAGCATTCTGGATAATGCGCGGCTGGTGGAACGCGAACGCGAACGGCAACGGTTGGAACAAGAGATTAACATCGCGAGAGACATTCAGCAGGCCTTGCTGCCGAAGAATTTTAAGGATTATCCGCATCTGGCCGTACTTGGCGTGAATTTTCCCTGCTTGTCGGTCGGGGGAGATTACTTCGACGTGTTCCCCTTGGACGACAAACGGACGGCTTTTCTTCTGGCCGACGTGAGCGGAAAAGGGCTGGGAGCCGCGCTGCTGACGACCATGCTGCAGGGCGCACTCTCCGGCATGACGCTGGGGACGGACCCGGCGCGGACGTTCAACCACGTGAACCGGTTTCTCTGCGACCACGCGGAAGTCGGACGTTATGCAACGATGTTTTTCGGGATCCTCGATGTAGCCGGGAAGTTGGAATTCATTAATGCGGGGCACCCTTCGCCGATCTTGATGCGGCAAGGAAGGGCTGAAGAGGCGTTCACGGAAGGGTCGTTCCCCGTGGGCCTGGTGCCAGAGGCGGAGTTCGCAACGGCGACGCTGCAACTGGAGCCGAACGACACGCTGTTTCTTTTCAGCGACGGCGTGACGGAAGCGATGGACCCGGACGAACAGATGTATGGAGTGCCACGGCTGGTCGGCGTACTGGAAGGGAAGACCGACCTGCCGCTGGATGAAATTCAAAAGACAGTGCTGGAATCGGTGGAGAACTTTGCGCGAGGCGCGCGGCAGGCCGACGATTTGACCATGCTCGTGGTGCGATTTCGCGCGGCAGGCGCGGCAGTGACGGATACGGATGTGCCCGCGGCGAACAGCGCGGCCGCGACCGGGTGAGAGCCGCTGCTTCCTTCCCTGCTATCCTGAGTCAGAATTAGATGCTCAAAGTTGCAGTCCGTCCTGTCATTCCGAGGGCCGCGCCTTGCACGGGGCCCTCGGAATCCGCTTTTGCATTCAACACGCAAGCGAAAAACAGATTCATCGCACAAAAGGCGTGCGATGGAGAAGAGTGCCTCGCTTCGCTCGGAATGACAATTTCACTTCTTGGGCGTTTTTATGAATAAGCACGCTAGCAGGGCGCGCGCAATGCAGGCACGATAGAGTGTTACGCTCGAATCGAAGGAAAGAGGGGAGCAATCGACCATGGATCTCGCGGAGGTTTTGCGGTTTTTGGAGGGAGAGAAATTCGCGGTGCTGGCAACGGCGGAGGAGGATGGCAAGCCGGAGGCGGCGTTGATGGGATTTGCGGTGACCCCGGAGCTGGAGATTATCTTCGACACGGTGAGGAGTTTCCGGAAATACCCGAACCTGAAAAAAAATCCACGCGTGGCGTGGGTGATCGGGTGCACGTCGGAAATATCCGTCCAGTATGAAGGAATTGCCGTGGAGTTGGAGGGGGCGGAATTAGAGAGGTGCAAGAACATCTATGCGAAGAAGTATCCGGACAGCACGGGACGCGACAAGTGGGCGGAATTGACGTACTTCGTGACGCGGCCCACGTGGGTGCGGTATGGAGACTACACGCCGGATAAGAGGCGGGTCGAGGAGAAAAAGTTTTGACAGACGAGAGAAGAATGTCCGGTGACAACTTCACGGACGCATCGCTCTCCCGGCAGAAGCCAGGCTGCAAGTGCAGCAGTTACGGCATGGCTGAACAGGCTGCGGAAAAAGCCTCAAAACCATTTCCTTAGGGGCTAAAGCCCAATAATAGCCAAGCACCCAACGTCGGAGCTAAAGCTCCGACCCCCAAGACTTCGGAATTTTCCGCAAGCTGTCAGAGTTCGCGAAGCGCGACGGCGACGGGGCGAATGGCCGCGCGGATCGCGGGCAGAAGCCCGCCGAGCACACCCATCACCATGGCGAACAAAACACCTTCTGCGAGAAGGCCGAACGTGATCTTGAAGGCAAAGGCCACATTCGAGAAAGTCTGGAAGTTCAGAGTGTTGGTCGTTACCCCATTTAGCCGCAGAACAGCCAGGCAACCGATGATGCCTCCGATAACGGAAATGAGCAGCGCCTCGAAAAGAAACGAGAGGATGACGTTCCAGGTGGAAAAGCCCACGGCGCGCATGGTGGCGATCTCGCGGCCGCGCTCGGCGACGGCGGAGTACATAGTGTTCAGGGCGCCGAAAACGGCGCCAATGGCCATGATAAAGGCGACGATGCCGCCAAGCACGGTGATGAGCCGGGTCATGGTGGTCGACTGCTTGGCGTAGTAATCGATCTCGCGCCAAACATCGACGTTCATGCGGGGATCCTTGGTGACGGCGTCCTTGAACTCCTGAAACGTGCCGGGCGAGGCAAGATGAACGGTGGCGGATTGAAATATGTTCGCCGGACGCTGAAGCACCGCGTTGAAGATCTGAGAGTCGCACCAAATTTCGGAGTCGAAGGCCGAATCGCCCGCATCAAAGACGCCAACAACCTGCCAATGACCGCCGGCGAAATCCACCTTGTTCCCCACCGTAAGTCCCCGATAGGTTCGCGAAGCATTCTTGCCCACGACGAGTTCGTTCAGGCCGGCCTGAAACATGCGGCCCTGCGCGATCTTGACGAAAGTGCGTATCTGGAGAACGTTGGGAGAAACACCTCGAACCTGAACGTTGGCGTCTGTGCCCGTGCTAATCAATGGGATGGGCATGACTCCGACCACGTCCTGGGTGAGCAGCGGGGTGCCCGAAGGATCGCGGGCAACCCCGGGAGCATCTTGAAGGACCTTAATGGAATCGAGGGTGATACCACCCATCATCTCCGAAGCCGAACCCGCGCGCATGACAAGCGCATTACCGGGCGAGCCCGAAGCAACCAGAGTGGCTTTGAAACCGCGAGCCAACGAGAGCATGGCGACAAAGACTCCCACCGTTCCCGCAATTCCCAAAATCGCGACGATGGTGGAAGTCCAACGCGCCCTGATGCTTCGGAAGTTGTAGGAGATGGGCACAGAGCCGATGAAGGGCGCGAGGAGACCCGCAACGATTCCAAACACCACGATCAGGATGAGCAATAGCGCAACCACTGCCACCACAAAGATCACAAACCCAATGAGGAGCTTTGGAAGCATGCTCATACCCTCCGAAGAGCGTTCACAACGCGCAAGCGCATGGCGCCCAAACCGGGCAAGAGCCCACTGAGGATTCCCGTGAGAATAGCCACGCCAAGACCAAACAAGAGCATCCCAGGGGAGAGGATAATGCTGGGGAGCAGGCCGTTAAGGAGGTCGGCAAGAATGGGAATGAGGATACGGGCCAGGATCAGGCCGATTCCCCCACCGATTAGAGCGATGGCCAGCGATTCAGCAAGCACAAAAAAAAGGACGGAACGGTCCGAATAACCGATGGCCTTAAAAACCGCGAGTTCCGAAGTGCGCTCGCGGACGGAAATCGCCATGGTGTTGCCAGTCACCAGAAGAAGGGTGAAGAACACGACGGTACCGATGGAGATGATCAGGAATTTGATGTTGCCGAATTGCTTGACCCAGTTTGCGGCGAAGGTGGACTCCGTTTCGGTTTTGGTTTCGTTCGGCGAGTTGGCAAACTCCTCGTCAATGGCCTTGGCAACCCGCGGGGCGTCGTCGGGGTTCTGGACGCGGAGAACGTACCAGCCGATCTGACCCTTGACGGCCTGCGGAACTCTTTCCTCGAAATAATCCCATTGAAACCAGAACTGCGTCTCGTCGTCCTGCGGGCGTTTGCCGTGGTAGATGCCATCCAGATTGAATTCCCAGGCGCCGCTAACGCCGTAGAGAGTGGTGGTGATGGGGATGCGATCGCCGATCTTCCAGTGGAATCGCTGGGCGGTCTTGGCCCCGACGACAGCGCCCTGGCGGTCTTTCAGAAAGGCGCTCCATTGATCGTCAGGAACAAGGAGTTCTGGAAAAACCTGGCGTTGGTTCTCGGGATCAATCACAAACTGCGGAAAGAAATTCTTCTCTTCAATGTAAGTGCCGCCGAACCAGTTGTTGTGGGTAACGTAGGTGACGCCGGGAACGCGCTGGATCTTGTCGCGGTAAGAGAGCGGAATGAGATTGATGATGGAAGTACGATTGATAGTGATAAGGCGGTCGGCACCGGCGACATCGGCGCCGCGACTAAAGGCGTCGCCCACCACGGCCAGAAAGGCGAACAGCAGCAAAGCAATCGCGAAGGAACCGATGGTGAGAAGGAGGCGGACCCTCTTACGAAGGAGATTGGCCCAGATGATGCGCGCAAATTTCATGCGGCACCTCCGGCAAGAGTCGCCTGAGAAGTGTGCTTACCTTCGACCAGCACGCCCTTCTCAAGATGGAGGATGGAGCTAGCCCGGGCAGCCACGAGGGGGTCGTGGGTCACCATCAGCACGGTTTTGTGGTGTTTGCCAACAAGCTCTTCGATGATGGCCATGACGTCATCGGCGCTCTTGCGGTCGAGGTCCCCGGTGGGCTCGTCGCAGAGCAGGAAGGTGGGATCAGAAACGATGGCGCGGGCGATGGTGACGCGCTGCTCCTGGCCGCCGGAAAGCTGCCGGGGAAAGTGGTGCATGCGGTCGGTGAGACCCACGACGCCGAGAGCGGTCTCAACGTGCGAGCGGCGCTCCGCCTTGGAAAGTTTTGTGAGCAGGAGAGGCAGCTCCACATTCTGAAAAGCAGTGAGAACGGGGATAAGGTTGTACATCTGAAAGATGAAACCGACGTGGCGGGCGCGCCATTCCGTGAGCTTGCCACCGGACATATGCGTAATTTCGTCGCCGGCAACGGTGATATGGCCGCGCGTGGGCACGTCCAGTCCACCGAGAAGATTGAGGAGCGTGCTCTTGCCGGAGCCGCTGGGGCCCATGAACGCGACGAATTCGCCAGCTTCCACATCGAGATTGAGCCCCTGCAGGACGTCAATCACCTCCCCGCCGCGGCGATAGGTTTTGTCGAGGTCGCGGACCTGGATGAGACTCGACTGACCGCCACTACCATCCACCTTAACCATTTCGTGGACTCCTATTTTTTGATCTGGACGGTCTGACCGTCACGAAGAGTTTCCGGGCCGCTAACGACAATCACCTGATCCGGCTGCAGGCCCGCAATGATTTCCACATCGGCGCCACGCGCGGCACCTAACGTAACACCGCGGCGCTCGAGCGTGTCGTTCTTCACGATATAAACAAACTTGGAGGAGTTCTCCTGACGCACCGCGGATTGCGGCACAAGGGCGACAGCGGCAGACTTTTCCTCTTTCTTCTTAGAGGGATCAGTTTCTTCGAGAAAAGTGACCTTCACGCCCATGTCCGGAAGAATCCGCGGCTGCGTGGCGGGATCAATCAGATGCATGTGACCCTCATCCGTAAAACTGATACGAACCTTAACAGTGGCTTTTTGCCGGTCCGCCGTAGGGATGACCGTGCGAACTTTGCCGGGGATTTCCCAATCCGGGTAGGCATCGAGTACCGCTTTGACCGGCTGATTGGCCTGCACCTTGGCGATGTAGGATTCGCTTACGTCCACCTCGATTTCGTTGGAATGAAGATCGACAATAGTAGCGATGCCGGTGCGCGTGAAGCCGCCCCCGGCAGAAATGGGCGAGACCATTTCGCCAACTTGCGCGTCCTTGGAGACCGCAATGCCAGCGAAAGGCGCGCGTATGGTGCAGTTATCGACGGCTTGCTGCTGTTCGCGGATGCGGGCTTCCGAGGCAAGAACCTGCTGCTTGGCCAACTCGATTTTGGCCCGAAGGCTGTCCGCGGACGTGACTGCGGCATCGAGGGCCTGCTGGGTCTGCACACCTTCTTTGACGAGTTGTTCCGCACGGTGAAGCTCAATTTCGGCGTTGCGGAGCTGGACCTGGAAGTCCGCGATCGCCGCATGCGAGGCGTCCCGATCGGCTTTGGCGGAATCCAGAGCGCGGCGCGTATCGGAATCGTCGAGCGTGGCCAGGAGTTGGTTCTCGCTGAGGCGTGTACCTTCATCGAAGAAGACGCCGGTGACGCGGCCGGTGATCTTGGCGGCGATGGTGGCGCGACGCCGCGGGGTGATGTAACCGCTGGCATTGAGGACGCCAGCCGGGCCGGAAGCAGGCTTGCGAGCGGCAGTGACTTCGACTTCGGCCTTACGGTTGTGGTAGGCGGAAGCGACGGCAGCTACCAGGCCAACAAAAATCACGGCAAGGATAATCCAAAGCCAGCGGCGGCCAGCGCCGGGATTGCTGCGTTTGGAGTCGGTAATGCGCAGGGAGGACAGATCGGCCTTCAGGGATTTAGGTGTTGTCGCCATACGAGCGGCGTCTCCTCGACCGGGAGAGGTTTCACGTACTTCTCGTAAGTGGATACGTATCCAGGTGACCAGAAGTTTCGATGAAAAAGACTACAGAACCGGCACTTGGCATTTTACCGCGAGTGGCGGGTTTCCGGGTGGAAGAATAATGGGGGCGAGAAACCGGTTCAGACGCGCGAGCCGTGGTAGAAGAACTGGCCCAAGCCGATCGTAAAGATGAAATTGCCGAAGATTGCGTGGTCAAGACAGGCGAAGAGCAGCGACCCAGAGTGCTGGTAGGTGAGGGAAAACAGGAGACCACCGATGACGCAAAGGATTACGGCGAGCCAATTGCCAAAAATGATGTGCACAAATCCGAAAGCGAAAGCGCTGGCCAGAATCATTACGATTCCGCTGCCAAAGAGCGGCTGGTAACGGTGAAAGAAGAAGGCGCGGTAAATCAGTTCCTGGGGGTAAACGGAAACGAGCGGGTAGAGGAGCATGACCAAGGCCCACAAGCCGGGAGCACGCTTTAGAAAGGAGAACAGGAGCTGGGGCGCAAAAATGCGTACCGCGAGCCCCAAAAGAGCGAGAAAGACAGCATCACGCACCAGAAGTGGCAGGAGTTGCGAGCGAACGCCGTTCCATGAAGCGAGATGAGAAAAAGCAAAGCTGGGGTCGCTGCGAAGAACCAGGAAAGCGGCAAGAGCAGCAAACAGGAGATAGGGGATGGGGAGGTTGGGCAGAAAACGGTAGTAAATGAGCAGCGGAATGCCGGCAAAGAGCGCCGAGAACTCCAACGAGAGCAGAACAAGGCGAAACATGGATGCAAGCCAACAGCTTACCTCAGGTTGCGGACAGCTTGTCAGCCGTGACGGGTGGTGGAGGAGAAGGGCGGCGCAGGGTGTCGTGGAGACTGATCACGGCGGCGTGAGCGTGATGGACCTGCTGGTGGATGGCCTTGGCAGTGTCGCGGTCCTGCGGCGAGAGAGCGGGGATGTCGGCGAGCAGCTCGGATTAGCCCAGGATGGCCGTAATCGGAGGTGTGTCGGCTGCACTTGCAAACCATGGGGGTGTAGGCGAACCTAATAGGCTTGCGGTATCGCTCCCCGCAGCCACGGTTTCAGAGGTTAACTAACGAGCGAGGAATCCATGGGATATCGGACAGCACAGGAAGACTACGCAGCAAAGCTCACCACGCCGGCCAAGGCAGTCGAAGGAATAGCGAATGGAAGCACACTTTGCCTGGCCCTGGCAGTGGGCATGCCCGGAGGGCTGGCCAGGGCCGTTGCCGACCGCATTCTTGCGGGCAACCTGAAGGATTTGAACTTGTATTACCAGCATTCCATGAAGTACAGCGAAGAAACGCTGATCCGGCCGGAAGTATTGTCCAAGGTGGATGCGCGAGTCTTTTTCATGGGCGACCCGGACCGCAAGATGGTCGCCCTGGGAATCTCCGAGGGGAGAAAGTACCTGAGCTATGTGCCCATCAATTTTTCCAACATCCCCCGTGCGCTGACGGAGCACATCCGGGTGAACACCTTCCTGGTGACCGTGTCGCCGATGGATGCTTCGGGCCACTTCAGCCTGGGCACGAATAATGACTACGCCTCGACGGTGCTGCGGCATTGCGACCGGGTTGTGGTGGAAGTGAACCGCAACATGCCGCGGGTGTTTGGCGATTCGCTGGTGCATGTGTCGGAAGTGCACGCGATCGTCGAAAATCACGCGCCGCTGGTGCAAGTGCCGTACAAGGATCCTGACGAAGATTCGATGAAGATCGGGAAGTGCATCGCCGAACAGATCCCGGACGGCGCGACACTGCAACTGGGCATCGGGAACCTGCCCAATGCCGTGGCGTTGCTCCTCGGGAATCGCAACGACCTGGGAATTCACTCCGAGCTTTTTAGCCACGCATTAATGAAGCTGGTCAAAAGCGGCGTGGCCAATGGCAGGAAAAAGACGCTGCACCCGCGGAAACACGTGTTCACCTTCTCGATTGGGGACGATGAGGTCTATCAGTTCATCAACGACAATCCCTCGATGGAGAGCTACGCGTCCTCCTACGTGAACAACATCGACATCATCGCGCAACACGACAACATGATGAGCGTGAACACGGCGGTTGAGGTGGATCTCTACGGCCAGGTCAACGGGGAATTCATCAACGGCCACCAGTACAGCGGGTCCGGCGGACAATTCGACTTCGTGAAGGGCGCGTCCTTTTCGAAGGGCGGGAAGTCCTTCATCGGATTGAAAGCGGCGGCCAAGAACGGAACCATTTCGAGCATCGTGCCGCACGTGCAAATGGCCACGGATACCCGCATGGACGTAGAGCACATCGTGACGGAGTATGGCTGCGTGAACCTGCGCGGAAGGTCGACGCGGGAACGCGCGCTGGCGCTGATCAGCATCGCGCATCCGAACTTCCGGGAGCAACTGACCAAGCACGCCAAATCGATCAACCTGATCTGATCGGCTCTGTTTTAATAGTCTGAATGCGATCGGCGCGGAAACGGCTGAGGCTTGTAAATCTGTTCCCTGATGACAGAAAACTGTTTTTCAGGATTTGGCGGACAGACGACGCCAAATGCGGCGGAACACCCCGGGCAGTAATGAGCGGGAAGGCGCTGCCTGCGCCGCCGCGAACGGCACGAGGGCGGCGGGCGCGAACGAGTTGACATTCGCCGCCATGCCACTCCCGGCGATTCGGCGCACTTCTTCGCTGCTGCCAAACATGATGCGGGCCAAACTAAGATTCAACATGAAGGCCTCCGAACGCTCCAGCCAGTAGGTCTTGCATTTGTCGATTTTGCGCCGAGTGGCATCAAAAGGAAGCCAGAAGCACAGGGAGTCACCCAGATAGTAACTGGCCTGACGATCAGGTTTGTTAGAATGCGAAGCGGAACGGAGGAACTAAAATGGCGGAACAGAATTTTGCGAATCATACGAGGTTGATGCCGTTGTTTCATTTCTTTGTGTTGCCGGCCCTGACGTTGAATTTGGGCTGGTCCATCTATCGGTTGGTACACTGGCGCCATTGGGCGGATGGCGTGATCGGCGTGCTGACCGCGGCGGCGGTGCTGTCCCTCGGCTTCTCTGCGCGCCTCTTTGCGCTGACGGTGCAGGACCGCGTGATTCGGCTGGAAGAGCGGCTGCGGTTTGAACGGCTATTGCCGGAAGATTTGAAGGCGCGGATACCGGAATTCACGCGCAGTCAGTTTGTAGCCTTGCGGTTTGCGAGCGACGCGGAACTCCCGGGATTGGCTCGGAAGGTCCTGAGCGACAATTTGACGGACGGCAAAGCCATCAAGCAATTGGTGCAGAACTGGCGCGCCGACCATCTGCGCGCGTAGGCGAAGCGATCAGACAATGCCGCGGAGGATGCCGCCTTCGGCGCGGACCGCGGCACCATTGATGATGGCGCCTTGCGCGCTGGCCACGAAGGCCACCACAGCCGCGACCTCTTCCGGCGTTTCAAAGCGCTTGAGAAGCGACGAAGGCCGGACCGTCGCAAAAAACTGCTTTTCAATCTCCGCGGCAGAGACGCCTTGCCGGCGTCCCATCCCTTGGACAAATTCCGTTACGCCTTCCGAGGCCGTGGGTCCCGGCAACACGGAATTTACAGTGACGCCCGTGCCGGCAACCGATTCAGCCAGGCCTCGGGCGATTGCGACCTGGGCGGTTTTGGTCATACCGTAGTGAATCATCTCCGCGGGAATTTGCTGAGCGGATTCGCTGGCGATGAAGATCACGCGGCCCCAATTCTTACGCAACATCCCGGGAAGAAAATGGCGGGTCAGCCGGACGCCGCTCAGGACGTTCACCGCAAAAAAACGAATCCAATCCGCATCCGGGATTTCCAGAAAGGGCTTGGGCTCGAAAATGCCAAGATTGTTCACCAGAATGTCAGCTTCCGGAACCTGCTCGATGAACCGCGCCACGCCTTCGGAATGTCCCAGATCGGCGGCGACGCCGCGAACATCGGCGCTTTTGGTGCGTTGGCGAAGGGAATCCAGCGCGGCGGCGACGCGCGCTTCGCTGCGGCCATTGATGATGACGCGCGCGCCTTCTTCCGCAAGTGCGGAAGCAATGGCGAAGCCAATGCCCGCGGTCGAGCCGGTCACAACGGCTTGCTTGCCCTGCAAACCCAAATTCATGATTCGTTTCCCCTTGTCTGCGAGATAGGCGCCCCGAGGCGCGCTTAGAGCGCCGCTTTTGCCTTCGCCACGGTACTGGAAAAGGCCTCGATTTCGTCAATTTCCTGTGCGCTGAGTCCCAGCTCCCCGCCGCGCATCACGCCTTCCGCTTGTTTGGCGCTGCGCGAACCAACAATTGCGCCAGTGATCACGGAATTGCGCAGCGTCCAGGCAATGGCCACTTCGCCGGGACCTCGCCCGTGACGCGCCGCGATTTCCTTCAGCTTCTCCACCAGTTCCAGATTCTTGGAGAGTTTTGGCTCCTTGTACTCGGGATTGCGGCTGCGAAAATCGTCGGGCGGAAGAGCGGCGGCGCGCTCGCGAGTCATGCCGCCGGTGAGCATCCCCGAAAACATCGGGGCGTAGACAATCACGCCGATGCCCTGTTTCGCGCAATACGGCAAAGTGGTTTCCTCGATCTGGCGACGCAGAATGGAGTACGGGGGCTGGAGAGAAGTGACCGGCGCGATGGCCACCGCACGCTTGATTTGCTCCGCATTAAAGTTGGAGACGCCGATCCAGCGCACCTTGCCTTCCTTCTGCAGGGCTGCCAGAGTTTGCCAAGCTTCTTCCAAGCCGGGCCCGTTATCAACCGGCGGCCAATGGATCTGGTACAGATCGATGGTACCGGTTTGCAGGCGGCGAAGGCTGCTCTCGCATTCCTCGCGGATGGAACTGGCGGAATGATTGGGGCTGATTTTGCCTGCGGCATCCCAACGGAGAACACACTTGGTAAAAACATAGGGCCGCGCGCCGCGCCAATCTTTCAGAGCTCGGGCAACGACCTCCTCCGAATGGCCCAGGCCGTAAACGGCAGCGGTGTCGATCCAATTGACGCCGAGTTCGAGAGCCCGGTGGATGGCCGCGATGGAATCCGAGTCTTCCTGTGGGCCCCAGGAAAACTCCCATCCAGCGCCGCCGATGGCCCAAGCGCCAAAACCTGTTGGAGTGATGTAGAGATCAGAATTGCCAAGTTTGCGTGTTTGCATGTTTCCTTCATACCGCAAGGAGAGTCGCCCAAGCAATCGAATATAGAGTGCGGGCGCCGGACGCCTTTATTGGATGAAGGGGGATTGGCAAAGGTTAGGAACGCATCACTGAGCAACGAATGCGGCGTCCAGCGAAACGGATTCCCCATCGGGATTAGAGAGGATGAGTTGTTGAGGGCCCGCCGAAAGTGCGGGCGTAGTGATCAGCAACGTGTTCACATCCTTGAATGTGACATTCGCGGACTTACCGCCGAGGGTGGCTTTGGTGGAGGACTGGAAACCGCTGCCTCGGATGGTAATGCTGGCGCCACCGGCCGCGGCGCCGGATGAAGGGGAAAGGCTCCCGATGCCCAATGGCATGCTGGCGAGATGAAGGACTGTGAGGCCGGACGTGGTGAGAGCGAAGAGATACTCACCATTCTCGTCGGTGGTCAGGAAATTGCCGTGAAGACCATCGACGTCCGCGGAAAGCATGGCAAAGGGCTCGGGGAGATAGATGCGCAGGCGAAGCCGGCCGCTGCGCGCATCGCGAATGTCGATGCCGCCTCGAATGCCTTGAGCCGGAGGAGCGCTGGGAGGCGGGCCAGTCAAAAAGGGATCGTAGAGGAGAGCGCCGGAAGGATGCAGCGCGACGCCGGGAACGGAGACGCGGCCGGGAATGGCTTCGAGTTCGGCGGAGACAGGCGTGGAGAAGAGAGAAAGATCCGGGCCGCGAATTTCCGTGGAGTTCCTGGAGCGCATGGCGAACAGAGTTCCATCGGCGGACGTGGAGAGATCGGAAGAGGAGTCGTTCGCAGAGGAGACGGTAAAGTCGTCTGGAACTGCGGCAGTCCACTGAGCCACCGGCCCGCCAGGCGCTGTGCCGAATGCCAGGTAGACGGTGTCTCCGGCGGAATCCGCCTGGAGCAAGGGGGCACCGGTCAGCGAACTGACTTCGGGTTGAGGTGCGGGCTGAAGAGTTGGTGGACTGGCGGTCAAATCCATTTGGCCGAGACAAGAATTGCAGCCTCCGGTGGCGCCGCCTTCTCCGCTGAGGCCGACGAATACGGTGGAGGCGCTCGTAGCCGCCACGCGGGCCGGGCCGGAGTTTGCATAACCCGGCACACCGCCTACCGGGACCTGCGCGCCATTGTTCACTGCCCCATCCGGATTGATGAGGTACACGCTCTGTGCGCCAAAATCGGCGACGACGAGCTGAGAACGGTCGGGTGTGAGCGCAAGACCCCGCAGCCCCGCATCGGGCGGAGGCCCATTCGGCGGTGGCTCGATCGGGCTCCGGAATGCCTGAGCAGTGCGATCGAAAACGTCCACATGATCGGTGGCGCTGAGATAGACCTGCTGGCGCAAGGGATCGTTGAGAAGGAACTTGTAGTAGCCGGAATGCTGGAACGTAGCGCTTGCATTCAGATACTGGAAAGACTTGGGCGCAGCCGTATTGCCTGAAAGAGCGGTGATGGAAATGTCGGCTTTGCCGGGTGAACCCGGAGGAGTGGTAACAGTGATGCGTTCGAGAGAAAAGGGATAAGTAGCGTCGAGGGAAAGTGCGCTTGCAAAACTCGGCAGGCTTTCGACTTTTTGCACGGTGGCGGCCGTGCCACCAATCGTGACCGTCAGGTTGCCGACGCTATAGCCAAATCCGAAACCCAGGAGGAAAAGCGTGTCGCCACCCGCTTGGGAACCAGCATTCGGAAATACTTGAAGGATGGCAGGACCGTAACTGAATGCCGCGGGCGCCACGGCGATCCAGCCGTTGGAAAAGTAGGCGGTGAGATTCACGGGGCCAGACGCGGCGCTCGGAGGAGAAGACACCTGCAGTTGTGTGGAACTTGTCGCCGTGGCATTGACGGTGGACTGCGAGCCAAAGCGAATCTGTGGATTGGAGGAAAAATTGAAGCCACTCAGGGTGACGGATGCACCACCCGTGTTGGTTCCTTCAGCCGGCTGGGCAACGGGCGCAGTCGCGAAGACCGGCGCGTCTTGCGGCAGCGTCGATAGATTGGCGGCGTCAAGGAAATTCAGCCCACGATTCGAGAGTCCAACGAGGAGTTGGGTCTCATCCGCGTCTTCGAGGATCGTGGGGATGCCTTCAACCGCGAGATCGGGGATCTGCCCGAGTTTTTGAAGATTGGCGACGGAAATCGCCGTAACGACATGGCCGTTCCCGAACGGTTCGGCAACGTAGAGCGTTTGCCCGTCACGCGAAAAGACAATTCCGGCGGCGTTGGGCGAAGAATAGGAACCCAGCGAGTTGAGATTTCCATCCAGCAAAAAAACCTGCGAGGCGCCCGGCGCGCCAAAAACGACGGCGAAACGGCTGCCATCGGAGTTGGCGGCCGTGAATGAAATCGTCCCCGAGCCAAGCGCCTTTGGCCCTATCTGGAGATTGCCATTGGAATCGAAGCCTGCTATCTCCCCGGTGGCATCGTTGGACGCGACGATCACGCGGGTGTGATCACCCGAGCGGGCCATCACGCCCACACCCTGTTGGAAGAGGGCTGGGGCAGCGGGCGTGAGATTTGTAAAGAGATTCGAGGCGGGATCCCAGAGCGCCAGGAGCGCTTCACTGGCGGAGGGCTGGCGCACGCGAACGAGCAATTTGCCTGTGGCCAGCGAAAGGACTTCATTGGGGCGATCGAAAACGACATTGGGGATGGGCGTGAGGCCCGCAACAGGGTAGCGCGTGGCCACCTGGAGGGATTTAGTGTTGACGGCGAGGATCTGCTCCAGCGCGGTGCCGACCCACAACGTTGCACCGTCGGTGGAAAGATCAGCGCTGGAGGCGCCCGGGGCGTCTATGGTGGCTTGCAGCGAGGCGTCGGAAGACGAGAATACCTCCACGCGATTCATCGCCCGATTGGCAACAAAGAAGCGTTTGCCGGCCGCATCATAGACGACATGCCGGTGATGCGGCTCGCCTGCGGGGCTATCAAGCAGAAGCACGGAATCATTGCGGACATAACTGCTGCGTGGGAGGTTTTGCGCGGAACCCGCCTGGATGCTGAGCGAAAGACCGGAGGAATGCGAAAGGGATCCACTGGTACCCTGCGCGGTCACGGAGAATTGTCCCGTGGCGGCGTTAAAAGCAGCGCCGAACACCACCGCTGTGTTTTGGCCCGCGGCCACGGAAAAGGGGCTGGTGGGATCGCTGATGATTCCAGTGGGCAGACCGGCCAGAGTGACTTGCACGTTTCCCGCAAAACCGTTTACAGAGGTGACGGAAACGGTGACGGGAGCGCTTGTGCCACCTTGCGGCAGACTTACCGACGAGGAAGAAAGCGAAATGGTGAAGTCTGGCTGCGGAGGAGGGGGTTGGATGACACCTCCGCCGCCTCCACCGCAGCCGGCAGTGAACACCAAGACCGCCAGACCGAGGGCCGGGATTCCTCTAGCGCCTCCGCGCATGGCGTGACTCCTGAATCGCGTGAACCAGCGGAGCAGCGCACAGCCGGCGAAGGCGGACGCCGGCTGGAACAACGCCGCCAAGAGAGGTAAACAAGGCTCACGATAAATATATAAGCCAGACTTGTCAAGTTATTAAATACTGCGAAAGGAATAGTAGAGAACAATAAAAGAGCGGCGCGAACTGGAAGCTCGCGCCGCTCCTGCCGAAAAATCCGCTGCAGGCCGTGCCGTTAGATGGTCTTGGGGGCAGTACCCGCGGCCGCCGTCGCCGAGGTGCGAGAGAAAGAACCGCCGCCGGATTCCTTTTCACCGGACTTGTCGATTTCGATGGAGCCTTTGAAATAGGCGCCGTCCTCGATCATGATGCGGGCGGTGGTGAGATCGCCGTTGACGGAACCATCCTTCTTAATCTCGATGCGGTCCTTGGCGCGAAGATTTCCCTTCACGGTGCCGTAGACCACAACTTCACGAGCGATAATGTCCGCGGTCAGCTTGGCCGCGGCGCCCACGGTGAGTTTGCGCTCGTCAAGTTGCACCAGACCCTCGACCGTTCCTTCGATCACCAGGTCTTCGTTTCCGGTGATTTCGCCCTTCACGTGCAGGCTTGGCCCGAGCCGCGCCGTCGCGCGATCCGCGGTTGCACCTATCGGACGCATTGCATCAGTACTCATGGCGGTAGTTCCCTCCCAAGATGCCGCAGATGGTTTCGGCGGCGGATTCACTGGCAAATGTTTTGTTTCCGGCTGCGCGGCTTGCGGCGTATCCGGCTTCTTATTGCTCCACATCGGACCTCCCAAGAGACAGCACACCCCACACAGAATTCTGGCCCGGGGCATACAAACGATAGTCCGCCGGGCTGCGCGCCGCAAACAAAGTATCCCATGCGGGCGCTTGAAAGTAACTAGTCGCAAGAACAGGTAGCACGCTGTACCGGGGCCATACGGAGATAAGGTGAACGGGGGTGCATGAGCGCGGGGAGGCCCTGGCGTCAAGAGGTGGGTTTGTCCGGGACTGGTTGGGTGGCCAGAAAGTCGACTTGAAAGCGTTGCGCATACGAATCCAGCAAACTCTGAATACGCTGTGATGAAGGCGATTTCAGGACGAATCCGGCATGGTGATACTTCGTAATGCGGTAGATGATCTCGGGATCGTTGTAGGCGGAAGTATCGGGTTCCCCTTGCCGGGCAAGGGAGACGATGACCCCGGCATAGTCCTCCCGCAGCGGCGGCAACTCGTAGGGCTGCTTCCCTGCCCCGACATCGAGACGCGCCCACTCTCGCCACAAATTGATCCCCGTGGCGGCTTCGATGACATCGGAGATGTAGGCGCCGCCGACGCGGGCGGCAATTTCCAGGAAATAGAAGCGATCGTCGGCGTGCGCTTTCAGGAATTCCGCATGACTGACGCCGCGAACAAGACCGAGGCCGTTGATCAATCTCTGGTTGACTTCTTTTAGGGACAGCGCATCGCCGGAATTGCGCGGCAGCGTGCGCGTGGTGAAAACTCCGCCGTGATGCGAAGTCTCCAGCGGGGGCGCGCCGTAGGCATGAGCTTCGGCGAAGAGCGCGGCGCGTTCGGAGACGACGCTGTCAACGTGGAAGACACTGCCGGGAATGAACTGCTCGAGCAGGTATTGGGCCTGCTGATCGCCAAGCAGGTCGAGCCAGGGCCAAAGTTCTTCGGGGGATTGGATTCTCTTCATGCCAATGCCGGAAGCCTGGGCGCGCGGCTTGAGCAGCCAGGGGCCCGGGACACGCCGCATAAACTCGCGCAGGTCGTCGTAATTCACAACGGCGCTAAATTCGGGAACGTGGATGCCCGCTTCGCGGGCTTGCATGCGCATGGCCAGCTTGTCGCGAAAATAGCGCACCGTGGTGAGCCCCATCCCCGGGAGCCGCAGATGTTCGCGAAGCGCGGCGACATTCTCCATGTCGAATTCGTCCAGGGCCACGATGCGGTCGATGTGCCGGGTGCGCGCGGCGTACGACACGGCATGGATCATGTCCCGAAGAGGGAGTTCCGGAGGCATGAAGAACATTTCGTCAATCGCTTCGTGGGGCCAGTTTGCGTGACGGAAATTCTCCACTGTGAGAAGCAGCACGGTACATCCCAGGCTCTTACAGGTGCGCAGGAACTCCTGGCCTTTCTCGTAGGAGGTCACGCAGAGAATCGTGATGGGTCTGTCTGCCGGCATGTACTGAGCACCAGAAAAGCCGCAAGGCTCGCGGACTCACAATTTCCCCCGTGGATGCGCGGATTATACCCGGGTTTCCCTGGCAGGAAATAGGAATTGCAGGAATGGACCAACGCGCTGCGACCATGCGTCTTCGTTGTGTTCCGCGCCTTCGACACGCTCATAGTGCAGGTCGCGTCCCAATCGCCAGCCTTTGCGAACGAGAATATCGCGGAAACGCTCCACGTCTTCCACGGTGCGGCCGCCCTCGCGCGTACCAGCGTCCAGCCAGATTCGGGGAATGGGCTGAACGGGGGCCGCGGCGGCGAAACGCAGGATCACGTGTTCATTCCACCAGACGGAAGGCGAGAGAGCAGCAATTTTGCCGAAAACGTGGGGCAAGCGGAGCCCCAGGTACAGAGACAGGAGTCCGCCCAGCGAAGAGCCGCCAATCCCCGTGTTCTCGACGCCGCCCGAGACGCGATACCTCTCTTGGACGAATGGCCGGACTTCCTCAAGTAGAAACTTGGCATAGCGATTCGCCCGGCCGCCTCCCAGTCTGGGCGCGCGCGTGGGCGTGTATTCTCCCAGCCGTTGTTTGCCGGCGTTGTAAATCCCCACGATGATAAGCGGCGCTACCTGGCCGCCGTGGATCAGTTGATCGGCGGTATGACCTACGTGCCAGTCCATGCCGGGGATAAACGAGGTAGCGCCATCGAAGAGATTCTGGCCGTCGTGCAGATAGAGAATGGGAAAGGCACGGCGCGGCAGGTGATCGTAGCCCGGAGGCAGATAGACGATCAGGTCGCGCTGGTTGCGCAGAAAGCGCGAAGCAAACTGCTCGTGCTTGATAAGAGTCGGTCTACTCACGGAGTGATGGTGACCAGAAGATCCTTGGGCTCGACGTGCTGCCCGGGCGCCACCAGCAGCTTGGTGATGCGGCCCGCAATGGGCGCATAAATGTTGGATTGCATCTTCATGGCTTCCAGTATCAGAAGTTTAGCACCACGCTCCACCGTATGGTTCACTTGCACGGCGATGCCACTGACGAGACCCGCCGTGGGCGCGCCGACATGCCCGGGGTCTTCCGTATTCGCCTTGGGGTGGCTGCGCTCGACGACGCGCAGCGCGCGATCGCGGACATTGACCTCGCGCGGCTGGCCGTTCAATTCAAAGAAAAGGGTGCGCGTGCCGTCGGGATGCGCCTCGCTAGCGGTCAGAAATTTCACGATCATGCTCTTGCCGGATTCGATCTGCACGGTAATTTCCTCGGCGGGCTTCAGGCCGTAGAAAAAGGCGGGAGTGGGCAAGACACCGACATCGGCATAGGTCTGGCGGAAACTGTCGTACTTGAGGTAAACCTCGGGATAGAGAAGATAACTGAGCAGAGCGTCGCGATGCACCGGGTGACCCACCTTGGCTTCGAGCTGCGTCTTCTCGTGATCGAAATGCGTGGGCGAGAGGCTCGCGCTGGGCCGGCCTTTCAGCGGAGCTTGTCCACGCAGAATGATGCGCTGAAGTTTCTTGGGCCATCCGCCGGGGGGAACACCCAGTGCGCCATGGAACATTTCCACAACGGAATTCGGCAGGGCCACGTCGTGATGTTCGTCCAAAACGAGCAGGTCGGCGGGCTTCATTTCATTGGCGACAAGAAACAGCGCCATGTCTCCCACCGCTTTGCTGGAAGGAGTGACCTTCACGATGTCGCCGAATAAGGTATTCACTTCGGCGTAGGTTTTCTCTACTTCGCGCCAGCGGTGGCCCAGGCCCATGGCGGTGGCCTGTTCGCGCAGGTTCGTAAATTGGCCGCCGGGAATCTCGTGTTCGTAGTGCCGCGCGGAGCCCGCCTTGGGCCCGGAATCGAAAGGGAGATAGTAGCTGCGGATCGTTTCCCAATAATCGGAGCACTCGTTGAGAGCGGCGATGTCCAGTTGTGTGTCGCGCGGTGTGTGGCGAAGGGCTTCGACCGCGGAGTTCAGATTGGGCTGGCTGGTGCCGCCGCTCATGGAAGCGATGGCCGCGTCGGCCACGTCCACACCGGCATCGGAAGCCTTCAGCAAGGAAGCGGAATTGATGCCGCTGGTGTCGTGGGTGTGAAAGTGGATGGGAATACCGATTTCCTCGCGCAACGCCTTCACAAGAGTAAAGGCGGCGTACGGCTTGCACAAGCCGGCCATGTCCTTGATCGCCAGGAAGTGCGCGCCCAGTTTTTCGAGTTGCTTGGCCATCGCGACGTAATACTTCAGCGAGTATTTCGGGCGGCGGTCGTCGAGAATGTCACCGGTGTAGCAGATAGCCGGCTCGCAGACCGCGCCCGTCTCGAGAGCCGCGTCAATGGAGACGCGCATGTTGTCAATGGAGTTGAGGGAATCAAAGATGCGGAAAATGTCGATGCCCTGGCGGCGGGCTTCGCGCACAAATTCGATGATGACGTTGTCGGGATAGGAGGTGTAGCCAACCGCATTGGCCCCGCGCAACAACATTTGAAAACAGATGTTGGGAATTTGCGCGCGCAATTCGCGAAGGCGCTGCCAGGGATCTTCGTGGAGAAACCGCAATGAAGTATCAAAGGTGGCGCCGCCCCACATTTCCAGGCTGAAAAGATTGGGCAAGCGTTGGGCCACGGCGTGGGCGGTGGCCAGCATGTCGTAACTGCGAACGCGCGTGGCCATCAGAGACTGGTGCGCATCGCGAAAGGTAGTGTCCGTTAGCAGGAGGCGCTTCTCTTTGCGCGCCCAGGCGGCAAATTTGTTGGGGCCAAGCTTCTGCAGCAGTTGGCGCGTTCCCGGAGGCGGAGCGATGCCGGGAACGGCGGGAATGGGCGCCTTCTCAATAAATTCGGGCACTCTTTTCCCCTTTACCTCGGGATTGCCGTTGAGAATGACATCGCCGATGTAGGAGAGCAGCTTGGTGGCGCGGTCGGCGCGGCCCGTAAAGCGGAACAACTCCGGCGAATCGTCGAGGAAAGAAGTGGTGACCTCGCCGGCGCGGAAACGCGGATGATTGACGACGTTTTCGAGAAACGGGATGTTGGTCTTGACGCCGCGGATGCGAAACTCGCGCAACGCGCGATCCATGCGCTGGCAAGCTTCCGTGAGGTTGGCGCCCCAAGCGGTGACCTTGACGAGCAACGAATCGTAGTACGCGGTAAGGACCGCGCCGGCGTAGGCGGTGCCGCCATCCAGGCGAATGCCGAAACCCGCGGGCGAGCGATACGTCGAAATTTTGCCGTAGTCCGGCGCGAAATGTTTTTCCGGGTCTTCCGTGGTGACGCGGCACTGCAGCGCCGCCCCATAGAGCGGAATCTTTTCCTGTGCAGGAAGAGAGAGCGGGGCATCGTGCAATGTGTGGCCCTGCGCGATGAGGATTTGCGAGCGCACCAGGTCCACGCCCGTGACCATTTCCGTGACCGTGTGCTCCACCTGAATCCGCGGATTCACTTCGATGAAATACCATTTCAGGGAATCAACGTCGTAGAGAAACTCTACCGTGCCCGCATTGCGGTACTTAGCCTTGCGAGCAATCTGCACCGCCGCTGCGCAGAGTTCCTCGCGAACCTTTTCCGGGAGGTTAAAGGCCGGCGCCACTTCCACGACTTTCTGGTGACGCCGCTGCACAGAGCAGTCCCGCTCGTAAAGATGCAGGAGGTTGCCGTGCTCGTCCGCAAGAATCTGGACTTCGATATGGCGCGCGCGCGGAAGGAATTTCTCCAGGAAAACGGAAGCATCGCCAAAGGCGGACTTCGCTTCGCCCTGCGCTTCCTCGATGCGGGCGGAAAGCTGCTCCGCATCGTGGACTACGCGCATGCCGCGGCCACCTCCACCCATGGCGGCCTTCACAATCACGGGATAGCCGATCTCGCTGGCGATCTTGTGCGCTTCCGAGGGCGAAGAAACAGGGTTTTCCGTACCCGGTAGGACCGGCACTCCGGCAGAGGCGGCCAAGCGGCGGGCGGCTGTCTTGTCGCCGAGCAGTTCGAGAAGCTCCGGCGTGGGACCAACAAACGTCAAGCCAGCTTCGGTGCAAGCGCGCGCCAAGGCCGGATTCTCGGAGAGAAAGCCGTAACCAGGATGAACGGCGTCGACTTCGTGCTCTTTGGCAATGGCGATGATCCCGGGAATGTCGAGATAAGCCTCAACCGGCCCCTTCCCAGCGCCCACCTGGTAGGCTTCATCGGCTTTGAAGCGATGCAAAGCCAGGCGATCTTCCAGAGAGTAGATGGCGACGGTGCGCATTCCGAGCTCATTGGCGGCGCGGAAAATACGGATGGCGATTTCGCTGCGATTGGCAGCCAGAACTTTGCGGATTAGCGGCTTCTTTTTCATAAGAGAGTGTCAGCTCGGCTCATTTGGCAATGCGAAATTTTACATTGTTTCACGGGGAGACCGACAGTGCGGACTGCTTTTTCAATGCAGCAAAACGAAAAACCTCATCCTAGTGTTTCAAGAGGGGCACGGCATAGTGGATGGGCACACCAAAATTGGAGCCACCAAAGCCGCGCACCACGGCAAAGGTCACGCCAATCACCTCGCCATCGCGGATCAGGAGCGGGCCGCCGGAGCCGCCGGAGGTGGTTTGCGCATCGTAGACGATCTTGTCCGGCAGGACGTCGCCAACATGGCCTTGCGTGACGAGTGGACGAATCAGTTTGCGCCGGGCCAGTTCTGCGAGCACAAGCTTCGGCTCGCCGCCGCTGGTCTTGACGATCTGCTCGACCGTCTCATCGCCCGCGCGAGCCAGGATGGCATCAAGTCCCGTGGCGTAGCCAACGCTGATCAGACCCTCCCCGCTGACGGCGGCTTCCTTGCCGGGGTTCAGCTTGAGGGCCGGACGGCCCAACTCCGAGAGGTCTCCGTGAATGAGGGCGAGATCCGCTTCCTCAGAAATCCTGGAGATGCCCACGGGGATTCCGTTGGTGGCAGCGGGGAAATACGCCATCATCTCCGCGATGACGGGCTGCAATCCCTGCTGCATCGCGCCGGCCAGTTCGTCGTTTTGCCACCAGGGCTGCACCACGTGATGATTGGTGAGGATTTTGCCTTCGCCGACGATAAAGCCAGTGCCGAAGAAGTCGGCGCGCACCTCGGGGCCGCGTCCTTCGGTGGTGTAAACGGGATTGCCGTCGCTTTCCTTCAGCGGACTGCCATCGCTGTCGATGCCGCCATAGCGTAAGCGCCGCCCGGAATCCTTTTCATTAAAAGCCACCGAGACGAGCAGCAGACATACGCTGGGAGCGGAGGAACGGATCACGGATGCCGCCGCTTGCGACTGCCCCTCGATCTTGCTCAGCCGCCCCGTGGCTTCATCCAATTGGCGGCGTATTTCGGTGACGTCGCTGCCATCCGGCTGCGCCATTTTCTTGCGCAGCGTTTCCGCCTGCTGCTCGAGGGTCTCTTTTTGCTGCAACAGATCGGCGTTGGCGGGGTCTTCGCGCAGCCGCCTGGCGGACGCGAGGAGCTGTTCCTCCGTCTTAACATTGTTCTCGAGCCGCGCGATCACCGTGTAGGCGCGGCGACTCTCCTTATCCGCGCGGCGCGAATAGAGGAAGAAGACAGCGACAACGACGAGCGCCAAACTGAATAAAGAGATGACGCCGATTTTCAGGATGCGCTCGAGGGAAAAAGCGTCGCGCGTCATTTTTTCGGTCACGGCGAGCGCCTGAAACGCCGTCTGCGCAACTTCGCGGCTCTCTTCCGCGATGCGCAGTTTCGCAGCCAGCTCGTCGCTCGCGCGTTTCTGGCGCAATTGGCCCCGCACACGGGCGAGTAGCTCCGCGTCATCGAAGGGGACTGCTACTGCATCGTCCGCGCCCAGGTCCAAGCCGCGCGAGAGAGCCTCTTTTCCACCGGGCGTAAGGAGGAGGACGCGAACCTGGGATGCGGCGTTGTGACCGCGTATCGCGGCGAGGGTGCCACTCGACTCCGAATCAGCGGAGTCCAAAGCGAGCAACAGAAGATCGGTGGAACTCTCTTGCAGCAAGCTCAGAAGTTCTTCTTGCGTTTCCGCAACACGAACGCTGTAGCCGGCCGTGGCAAGCAGAGCGCGCAAAGACTCTTGCGCAGCCGGGTCGCCCGCGAACAGCAAAATGTTTTCAGTGGAGGCAGCCAGCGCCATTTCCTTGCCCGCCGGGATTATCAAGAGAAAGTCATCCGGAGGGGACCGTGAAGTTTACTCCAAAACAGTATTAGATGCGCGAGGGCGTTACAGCGGGCATGGGGATCGGTTCCCTCACCTGGCGTTTGTAGTCAGGCGGATAACTTCAGGGTAGGCCGTGACAGGACCAGAATCGGGAGCGCTCCCCACCTCGTCGTGAGTGCTATCGTCTGTTTTCGACAATTGACGGACCAAACCGCTAGAATCTTGCTGGCTCGTGTCACCCTATGGACCCGCAACTTCAATCGCCGCCAGACAGCAGCGGTGTTCCTGCCGAAGTTAGCGGATGGTTGCTGGCTCTATGCTTGATTCTCACCACCGTCTTTCCAGCAACGAGTCTCTATCGCATCATCTCGCATACCATTCCGACCGTCATCGCTGCTCACACTCTCAATCGGATACTTCTATTGAGTGTTTATTCTCTTGTATTCAGCGCCTTAGCCGTCTTGAGTTTCGTGGCTGGGCTGAGATTGTGGCTTGTTAAGCCCCATGCCGTCGGCTTTGCGCGGCGATTCCTTCTGACGTACTTGATTATGAACGCTGCCTATTTTGTTTTCTGGATCGCAGTAATTCGACCTACAAAGCAGGTTGCTTACGCTGAGATGGGGTGGTATCGCCTCGTGGGTCCGGCGGCGTTCGTTTACCTTTGGCACACATATTTGGAACACTCCAAGCGCGTGCGCTACACCTACTCCTGTGCCATAGGCGGGTCGGTGAGCGTAACATCGCGATTACACTCATTGACCCCCAGGCCGGTTTTGAGTCTTTGATCGGAAGCCGTTCTTCGCACGCTTCCAACGCCGGGAAGGGTGGGGCAGCTTGCAGGGACACTGGCGAGAATCCTTTTGAAGATCGGAATCTAGTTCCGCTTCTGAGCCGTGGTCTTCTTTGGCGCGGCCGCTGGCACGGCGTATTCGCCTTCCATACTCACCACTCCACCAGTCTCGTCCTCGGACGCCGTGTACGTGCCCTTGCCCCTAATCCCCTCCAGCTTTCCAGTTCCGCCCGTGAACGCCCAGGTGCCTTTGACGTTTTCAATCACACTTTTCGGCTTCCCGTCTTTCACGACGGCCCAATCGAAGCTGAGGAAGAACTTATCGCCGTTCTCCATATTGCCGACGTAAGTTCCACGGGTTGAGGCTCGAGTGGGGCTGTTTTCTGAGAACGCAACGTAGGTTCCATCCTTCGATTTTTCACCCAACATTTCCATCGGAGTCGACCACGGGCAAGTATTTTTCTCCAATGTCAGTCTGTGTCCGGCCTGGTCCCCAGCTTCCGCCGTGCCGACCACCTCCGGCTTCGGGCATTGCATCTTGCCGGCAACTTTGGTCTGCGCCGCAACCGCCGACGCAAACAACAACGACAGACCCACCATGCTCACAATATGTAGTTTCATCGACCCTCCCTCAAGATGTAGCGACATTTCTATTTGCCTTCCCGGCCCGAAACAATGAACGTGAAAAGAATCAACGCCAGAATGTTGATGAGTCTCATGCTTGCCTACATGAAATAAGCTCCTGATGAAGGCCCAATTCGGAAAAGAAGTTCGGCGTCATTTGCCTCAGGGGACGCTACGTCTCAACTGACGGGAACTGCTCCTCGGAGAGGCGAGACTTGCTCATGCGAGCATAAATGACCGCATTCTGTCAGTGAGTCGCGTCACATCTTTGATTTGCGGTGACTGCCAAGAGCCACAGCGCAGAACCTGACCAGGCCTTAGTTTTTGCAAAATCGCCATAGCGCTCACAGCCCCAGCGACGGCTCGCCACCAAGCGAATAGTCGGCAACTCGGAAATTATCCGATGAAGTCCTTTCGGCTGTTGCGGTCGGGCAGTGAAGGGATTGTCGCCACTTAGAAACAGACCCGCCACCCTTCGACGGCACAGGATATTAGGCGGATTGTGGGGATCTTGCCCCAACTAAGACAGGAATGGGCGGTCAGTACTTGCGCAGGACGCCGATGACGCGGCCCTGGATCTTGACGTCGGCGGCGGGCACCAGGATGGGCGCCATTTCCGAATTGGCAGGCTGCAGGCGAATCTTCCCCGAGCCTTCGCGATAGAACCGCTTGAGCGTCGCATCATCGCCGCCCACCAGAGCGACGACGATATCACCGCCATTGGCCACCTGGGTCTGTTCGCAAACCACATAATCGCCGTCCATGATGTGGTCCTCAATCATGGAACTGCCTTTCACCTGCAGCACGAAGGAATTGCCGCCACGCGCAAAGTCACCCAAAGAAATGGTCTCGCGCTCCTCGACGGCTTCCAGCGGGCGGCCGGCAGCGATGCGGCCAACCAGCGGAAGTTCCTGGATGCGGCGCTCAATCACTTGTTCCTTCACGGATTTCGGCAATTGCACGATTTCGATCGAGCGGCTCTGGTTATAGCCGCGCCGGATAAAGCCCTTTTTCTCGAGGGTGCTGATGTGCTTGTGGACCGTGGCGAGCGAAGTGAGTTTCAATCCGCGTCCAATCTCTTCAAAACTCGGCGCGTATCCGTGCTTGGTCTCGAAGGCGACGAGAAAATCAAGCACTTCTTTTTGGCGTTTTGTAAGAGCCATGAATTCCTCCGTGTGCGTGCTCGTACCGGATGTGGATCAGTTTCCAGGCCGCTGGCGGCTGCGCCGCGATCGGGGACACCTGCTCAGCCATCCACGGCCACTTTAGGCGAAAAGAAAGCGAACGTCAAGTGGCATTTTGCATACGCGCGCACGCAACTCATCCTGTTCAGAAGTGCCTCCGTGTGCTGTCATGCCTAGAGATATGATGCCCTCAAGAAATCGTTCCGCAGGTGTGACCGCCGCCGCCGCCCTCGCCGTGCTGGGAAGCGTAATCGCCTTTTTTGTGTGGGGCTGGCTCTTCCTTCCACTGATGAACCTCCCGCCGGACTCGCACGGTCATCACTCGTATCAAGTTCATCCGATTACGTTCGCCCTGATTGCGCTGGTTCCGCCGTTTCTGGTGGCGTTAGGCATGCGCACGGGCATCGGCCTCTTCCAGCTTCGGCGGTGGGCCCGGAAGGCTGCGCTTTGGTGGGCTTCGATTGCCCTGGCATTCTGCTTGAGCATGATCGCGCTACGGCCCTTCGAGACGTTTGCGATACCCGAGCATTTTGTCACCGAAGCCGAATCGATGAAGCAACTCCTGGCAGTCTCCACCGTATTCATGCTGCTTCCCGTCAGTATCTGGTGGCTTTTTTTCTTCCGGCTGAAAAGTGTGGTAGAGCAATTTGAAGGACGAAGTACGAAGGCTACTACGTCGAAAAGTTAAGCCGCAGTCTGGTTTTCCCAAGGGGCAGCCAAGAGACATGATGCGTCGCGCGAAAACTACGCGATGGGGAAGAGCCCCCGCGTCCTTCAAAAAACAAACGGGTCCCCGAAAGACAGCTGCTTGCTAATGACATTTGTGGACACAACTGCGTGTGCCGGCAATGGATGCGGCGGATGAGTGCGTAGCGGAAGGTGGCTCGAAGCCTTCAACTCCCTTGGCAGCCCAGAAAAATACTGCCCAGGGACAGGTTCAGCTCGCGAGGCCGAGCGCGAGCCTCGATGACAATCTCCTCATGTATGGCAGCCCTGTGCTAGCTACTATTTCGCGGCCGTGGCGTCCGTGATCTTGATCTTGAACCAGATCGTGCCAGTCGGGTACAGCGTATCGCGAAACTGCGAGCTCTGGTCATCGCCAGGGGCGATGGTGATCGGGATCTTGCCTTGGTTTACAAGCAAAACCCGATTCTCCGCGCCGATGTAAGTCGTCTCGTACGCGATGTTGCTGTAGGTGAGCCCCGCAGATGAGTTCTTAATGTCGACCGACCACAAAGCGGTCGTGCCGCTGAAATCCTTATCCATCTTGGCGCTCACTACCCGCAAGTCGTGGACTGGATCGCCCTTCACGTTGGTGAGCGTTGCAACGGGGGCCGGACCTTTCGCGCTGCGCTTTGAAGTCACGTAGATCAACGCAACCACTGCTAGGACCACAACTAACCCAATGCCGATCCACAGCCCTGTCTTGCTGCCTTGTTGCTCCTGCTTTAGAGGTGACTCAAACATGGTAGTAATCGGAACCTCCGATTTAGACCTCCGGTGCCTCAGCGTACTCTTTTCCTGCCCCGGAAACAACGGGATTTCCATGCTAGCAAGTGCCAGAGAAATCAGCGTGGCTCCGGCCGCTAGTTCTGCCCGGCGACATTCTCCAGAGCGCGTCGCTCAGTCACCTGCGCATCAGATTCAGGCCACTAACGGAAGTCACTCGCGGCCCTCCGAAGTTTCGCGCGCACGAGCGGAACCGAGGCGAGGGTAACGCCCGGCAACCAGGCTGTTCTTCTTGGGCAGGATGTAAGCGGGATTTTTTCCTACGTCAGGGATTCCGCCATGGTGCGCATCTGGATCTGAATGATCCGGGATCCGGGAGGTTGCGTGCAGGCGAACAGGACCGCCTGAGCGACGTCTTCGGCTTCCAGCATATCGGACTGTTCGACGCCCTTTTCCGTGCGACCCTTGCCAATCGCAAACTCGGTCTTGACGCCGCCGGGGTTGATCGTCCCGACCTTGATGCCATGTGGCCGGAGCTCTTTGTCCAGCCCTTGCGCAAAGCCGACCTGCGCGAACTTCGTTGCGCAATAGGCGGCCTCGCCGGAAAAACCGTACACCCCGGCCATGGAGGAGATCATCAGCACAAGTCCCGCGCGCTGCTTGATCATCACCGGCACAGTGTGTCGCGTGAACAGGAAGGTCGAGCGCATATTTGAGTCCATCATTTCGTCGTAATCGTCCGCACTGCTGTCGACGAGGTTCTTGTAGTTGCCCACACCGGCGTTGTTGACAAGGATATCGATCCGGCCAAAGGATTGGACCGCCTGCTCCACGGTCCGGCGTGCGGTGTCCTCCTCGCGCGCGTCGCCAATGACGAAGACGGCTCGCAATCCGAGTTGCTTCGCCTCGGCGACGAGCTGCTCCAGCCGATCCTGGCGTCGTGCCGTGAGCACCAGGCTGGCACCCTCGCTCATCAAGGCACGCGCACACGCCTGCCCTATGCCAGCGCTGGCGCCGGTAATTACAGCCACTCTGTTCTGCGACCGTTCTGCCATGATTTATTCCTCGCTGGTTAGCCGTGAGACCCACTCGCTCGCGTTTGTACGAAAGAGGAAGATTCCTCGTCGGGCCTCACTCTGCGTCCCCATCGAAACCTGCGTTCCCAACTCCGCGAACTATCCGAAATCCCGTGTTTGATCTCAAAAACGGTATCCAGTGTACACGATATGGTTCGTTGAAAAGAGTTCATCCCGGAAATGCTGGTCAAGTACATTGTGACGCGCTGCCTGGCGCGGTCCGCTGTTGCCGCTGCGCTCCTGTGGTATTCTTGATACGCCGGTTCTTGGCGATCCAGCGCTCGTTACCGATGGAAACACACCGAACCGCCGATGTATGGGAAGCCGCACTCCTTCTGGCATGCAGAAGGACTCGCTGAAAGACGGGGGTAATTCGCACGATGTCCACGCTCACGGAAGTTCCCGCGGGGAAAGCAAAACGCGAAGTGATTGATCAGGCGGTGATCCGTTTCGCCGGAGATTCGGGCGATGGCATGCAGATCACGGGCAACCAGTTTACCAACACCGTCGCGCTTTATGGAAACGACATTGCCACTTTTCCGGACTATCCGGCGGAGATTCGCGCACCTGCCGGCACCGTTCCGGGCGTGAGCGGCTTCCAGTTGAATTTCTCTTCGGAGGAAGTGCATACCCCGGGCGACTCAATCGATGTACTGATCGCCATGAATCCGGCGGCCTTGAAGGTGAATGTTGGCGACCTGAAGGCGAACGGCATCGCCATCATCAACTCCGACAGCTTCAAGGAAGGCGACCTGCGCAAGGCGCACCTGACCACCAATCCTCTGGAGGACCATTCGCTCGACAAATTCCGCGTCTTTCCCGTGGAATTGCAGCGCCTGACGCGTTCGGCCCTACAGCATCTGGGTCTCGACTCCAAAGCCATGGACCGTTGCAAGAACTTCTTTGCGCTGGGCATGTGCTACTGGCTGTACAACCGCTCGATGGAGCCGACGGTCCGCTGGATCGATGACAAGTTCAAAAAGAAACCGCTGCTGGCAGAGGCCAACAAGCTGGCGCTCAAGGCCGGCTACTCCTATTGCGAAGCCACCGAAGCGTTCCAGATCAGCTATGAGATACCGCCGGCGCAGCTTTCGCCCGGGTTGTACCGCAATTTGAGCGGCAACCAGGCCCTGGCGCTCGGATTCGTCACCGCGGCGAAGAAAGCCGGACTCAAGTTGTTCCTGGGCAGCTATCCGATTACTCCGGCTTCGGACATCCTGCACGAGCTTTCGCAGTACAAGGACTTCGGAGTGCTCACCTTCCAGGCGGAAGATGAAATCGCAGCGATCACTTCCTCGATTGGCGCTTCCTACGCCGGATTGCTGGCCATCACCACCACTTCCGGCCCCGGCATGGCGCTGAAGACAGAAGCCATGGGACTCGCGGTGATGACGGAGCTTCCGCTGGTGATTTGCGATATCCAGCGCGGGGGCCCTTCGACGGGTCTGCCAACGAAAACCGAGCAGGCCGATCTGCTGCAGGCGCTGTTCGGGCGCAATTCCGAAGCGCCCATTCCCGTGCTTGCGGCCGCGACGCCCGGGGACTGCTTCTGGGTTGCTGTGGAAGCCAGCCGCATTGCGTTGAAGTACATGGTGCCGGTGATTATTCTCTCGGACGGCTACCTGGCCAACGGCGCGGAACCCTGGCGCATCCCCAACGTCGACGAGATTCCGGGCATACCCGTGCGTTTCGCAACGGACCCCGAAGGATTCCTGCCTTACAAGCGCAATCCGGACACGCTGGCGCGGCCTTGGGCCATCCCGGGCACACCGGGGCTCGAGCATCGCATCGGCGGCCTGGAAAAACAGGACGTCACCGGCAACGTGAACTACGAGCCGCTGAATCACGAGAATATGGTGCGCATTCGGGCGGCCAAGATTGATGCCATCGTGCAGGATGTGCCCAATGTGCTGCCCAGCGGCGACCCGGAAGGCGACCTGCTCCTCGTTTCCTGGGGTTCGACGTATGGTTCGATCACGCAAGCGGTGAAGGCGGAGCGCGCCAAGGGCCGCAAGCTCGGCCACCTGCACCTGCGCTACCTGAATCCCCTGCCGGCCAATCTCGGCGACATCTTGAAACGCTACCGCAAGGTTTTGGTGCCCGAGCTTAACATGGGACAACTGCTGTGGGTGCTGCGCGCGAAGTACCTGGTGGACGCCGTCGGCTTGAACAAAATTCAGGGGCGTCCCTTCAAACAGAACGAGCTCGAACAAAAAATCGAAGAAATGCTGGGACGCCAGGAGGCGCAATGACGACCACAGCTCTTCCGCCACTCACAAAAAAGGATTTCCAGACCGACCAGGAAGTGCGCTGGTGTCCGGGATGCGGCGACTACGCCATCCTGGCCGCCGTGCAAGCCATTTTCCCGGAGCTGGGCGTGCCCCGCGAGAATTTTGTCGTGGTGTCCGGCATCGGCTGCTCCAGCCGCTTCCCGTACTACATGAACACGTATGGGTTCCACTCCATCCACGGCCGCGCACCCGCAGTGGCTTCCGGCATCAAGATTGCGCATCCGGAACTGGAAGTCTGGGTGGCCACGGGCGACGGAGATGCGCTGGCCATTGGCGGGAATCACACCATTCACATGCTGCGGCGGAACGTCGGCATCAAGGTGCTGCTGTTCAACAATCGCATCTATGGTTTGACGAAGGGGCAGTACTCGCCTACTTCGGAGTTTCACAAGGTCACGAAGTCCACTCCCTTCGGCTCGCCAGACCGTCCGTTCAATCCGGTATCGCTGGCCATCGGCGCGGAAGCGACGTTTGTGGCGCGCTCAGTGGATATATTTCAGGCGCACTTGAAAGACACGTTGAAGGCCGCGGCCGCGCACAAAGGTTCCGCATTCGTCGAGATTCTGCAGAATTGCAATATTTTTAACGATGGCGCATGGACAGGATTGACGGAAAAAGATGCACGCAGCGAACACGTCATGCTACTGGAGCATGGCAAGCCGCTGGTGTTCGGCAAGAATCGCGACAAGGGCCTTCGCCGCAGGTCCGACGGCGACATCGAAGTCGTGCCACTCGGCAATGGCATCGCGGAGTCGGACCTGGTCGTGCATGATGCGCATCATCCGCGGCCATCCTACGCGTTCCTGCTCTCGCACATGGAGCATCGCCCCGGCTTTCCCACCCCCATCGGCGTGTTCCGCGCCTGGGACGATCTGCCGCGGTACGAGGACGTCATCAACGAGCAGGTACGCGAAGTCATCAGCAAAAAGGGTCCGGGGGATCTGAACCGGCTACTGCAAGCAGGCGATACCTGGGAAGTGAAATAGGCGAAATCTTCTCCCATTTTTGAGCGACCTGCGCCATCTTCTTGGGTCTCTGCCGCCTCACCTTAGCCGGTCCCTCTCACCGGCAAGACGGCCTCACAGTTTTTGCCGTAGCTGGTATCATCTTTTTTCATAGCGCTCGCAATCCATTCCATCCCTTTTCACGATAAAATGGCCTGAGCGTGAAACCAACCGCTGCTCGTTACATCTAAGATTTAGGAGTCGCCCTCGACTCATGGATCAGAGTCCCCAACTTATCCCGTTTTCCCTGCTCGGCGATGCGGATCCCGTGCCTGCGACGGCCTATGTGACGGAGCCCAAGCAAGCGGACACGCTCGCCCTCCTGTACGAGCTCAGTCATGAAATCACCTCAATCCTGGACCGCGGCGAACTCCTGCGGCTGATCGCGGAACATGTCAAAAAGTTGGTGGACTATGACGTATTCACCGTGATGCTCTGGAACGAGTCCACGCAGGTGCTTGAGAGCGTCTTTGCCAAGCGCTACGAGGACGCCATCCCCTCTCGCGTGAGCATACCTTTGCATCAAGGCATCACCGGAAGCGCGGCGGCGGAGCGCCGGACCATCCGTGTGATTGACGTGCGCCTGGACCCGCGGTACCTGCGGTGCGGAACGGATGTGGAGGTGCGCTCGGAACTCGTCGTGCCCCTGCTTCGGCAGGATCGCCTGGTGGGTGTGCTGGATCTGGAAAGCACGGTGCCGGATGCCTTCTCGGCGGAGCACGAGCGGCTCCTGAATATCCTGGGTTCCTACGTCGCCGTGGCTCTGGAAAATGCACGTTTGTTTGAGGAAGCGCGGGAGACCCAGGTTCGCATGCAAAATGACCTGGAGACCGCCAGAGAGATTCAGCGGCAACTTCTTCCCAGTGGCGCGCGCGATGTGCCCGGACTAGACCTAGCGACCGCGTATGTTCCTGCGCGCGAACTCGGGGGGGATTTCTACGATTTGCTGCCGTTTGGCGTGGGGCGCCTGGCGATTGCCATTGGGGACGTCTCCGGAAAAGGTACAGCGGCCGCGTTGTATGGTTCGCTGGCCATCGGAATCCTTCGCGAGCTTGTCGTGGATCGGGAGGCAACTCCCGCGGAAATGCTTGTTCTTCTGAATGGCAGGCTGCTTGCCGCGCGCCTGGATGCCCGCTTTATTGCCATGCATTTTGCGATTTACGATGCGGCTTTGCGAGAGCTGAGCATTGCGAACGCCGGAGGCACTCTGCCGTTCCTGATTCACGATGGCGCAGTTACGGAAATCGATGTTCGCGGAGTGCCCCTCGGGTTGATGCCTAACACCGAATATGACGAGATCAGGCTCTCCCTGATCCCGGGCGATATCGTGGTTTTTGCCTCGGACGGCGTCCATGAGTCCATGAATAGTGATCTTGAGGAGTATGGGTCCGCCCGGTTGAAAGACCTGTTGGCCACGGTTGTGACCGCCGATCCGGGTTATACCATCGCGCAGCGCATCGTGAAGGCCACGGATGAGTTCGCCGGCGTCGGCCGCCCGCCGCATGATGACCGCACGCTGCTGATTCTGCGCGTAACCGACGAAGGCGCCGCCGACTTCAGCAAGCTGCCGATTATTTACTAGTGCCGTTCCAACTTGTTCCAGTAAATCCGTTCGAGAATACTCTCTCCGTGTTCGCGGGGTAGTATCCTGACGGGACAAAACAAGCCACACCCCTCACTTTGGTAGCCCTAGTACCCACTTGTCCGGGAAGCGCTAATCAGGCGCTGACCTTTGTTGGAAGGGTAAACGTCAAATTTTCAGATCTTGGTGGACAAATAATACTAGAGCGCATCTCATAAATGCCTCAAGAGGATGACGAGGCAGCCGAGTTGGAGCATGCCGAGGAAATTGGCTTGGTGATATTCCCAGCGAGTGACCAGTCGGCGGAAATTATGGAGCCAAGCGAA
>Ga0209517_10000347_pt1 | contig 81704 bp, 87 predicted proteins | sample PeaSoiMetSII2010_FD_187695 | JGI IMG/M metagenome (GOLD analysis project Ga0209517, IMG submission 187695) | Peat soil microbial communities from Weissenstadt, Germany - SII-2010 (SPAdes) (version 2) | ecosystem: Environmental > Terrestrial > Soil > Wetlands > Peat | place: Germany...
CGCGCCTCCCCCGGGCGTTCGTCCGACTCTCTCAAGCTCCCCGATTGCTACGTCCGTGGCCCCAGCGACCGGAGTCCCACCTGCGCCTCCGCCACCCTATCTTCCTCCCCCGCCGATGTACGTCTCGCCCGGTCCCCCGGTGACGTACATCGCCCCGTTGGTACCGGGGTCGGTCGGTCCGATCCCTCCTCCTCCAAGTGGTAAGTACTGCGTCCATTGCCGAACGATCATCTCACGCCCGGCGGCGTACTGCCCCGTATGCCAGCAGCCTCAACCGTGAAGCGAGGGGGCCGGCGGGGTCGCCGGACCGGAACGATGGTGCGGATCGCCCGGGAACGGGTCTCGGACCTGTTCTCCCTGGCGGAGCGCGAGGCCCTGATCGGTCACACCGAACTGGCGGACCGATATGTCGGCCTGGCACGACGGGTGGGCATGCGCTACAACGTGCGCCTGCTCGCGGAGTACCGCGAACTCTACTGCCGGACCTGTTCGACGTTCTGGGTGGAGGGTCGGAGCGTCCGGACGCGGATCCGCAAAGGTCGACGGGTGCGAACTTGTCTCAAGTGTGGGCGGCCTCGGCGAACGCGGGTCAAGCCGAGCTCCCACAGTCCTGCGGCCAACCCTTGGGGAAGCTCCGCCGAAGCGCATCGGGACGAAGGCGCGCTCGCGGTCGGCCTCCCCGGCGAGGAGGGCGGTGAGTCCGCCGAAGACGAATCGGAAGAGGAATAACCTTCATCGACTCCATGCGCCGGACGCGCCGGGGTGGCCGAGCGGCCAAAGGCGGCAGACTCAAGATCTGCTCTCGCAGGAGTTCCCAGGTTCGAATCCTGGCCCCGGCACTTAACCTATCCTTCAAGTCCTGAGACATCCTACGGTCTTCGACGAGGAAGGCCGTGCGGCGGACAAGAGAGCCGGATCAGGCGCCGGACATTCATGGGAACCGCGATGCGGCAGATCGCCTTCTTCGCGGACTCCGAGATGGCTGGGAGCGCGATGGAGAAGCGACCCTTGGGGATCCCGAGCTGGCTGCGGTGTTGGAGTTCCTGCGAGCGCGACACGACGAGGTCTCCGATTCACGGTTCCTGACGTACGTGGTTCGACTTCCCCAGGCGGCGGCGAGGATGGGTGCCGAGTTTCTACACCCTACTCGGGACGCTCCCACCCGATTCAAGGAGACGTTCCCGGTGGGACGGTACGCTCGAGCGACCCGAGAAAGCTCGTGGTACGTGCTGATGACGTTCTGGCGGTGGCGGTACGCTCGTCAGGACAAGGAACCGCCCACTTACCTCAAGGTCAAATTTCCGACTAACGGGACGGGACCGACGATCCCGGCACGGGACATCCTAACCAGGGAGGATGTGACGCGGATTGCGGAGCATTCTTACACGACCCGGGATCGCGCGTGGGCCTGGACGTTGTTCGAGTCGCGGTGTCGCCCGGGTGAGGTCTTCTCGCTTCGGGTCGGCGATGTTGAGCCCCGCGACGGCTACGCAGTGTTGCATGTTCGCCGGGAAAAAGGGTCGGAGTCCCGACCTGCGCCAGTCTACGCCGATGCCGTCCCAGCGGTTCTGGCGTGGATTGCCGAACATCCAAGGAAGAGTGACACGGCGGCGCCGTTGTGGGTGTCGTTCACGGGTCACGGGAAGGGTCCTGGCCAGCCGGTCACGTACCGGGAGATGTGCAAAGTCTTGGAGGAGGCCGCGCGTCGGGCTGAGATCGCGAAACCGATACATCCCTACGCATTTCGTCACGCGGGCTTGACGTGGCTCGCCAAGCAGCCGGGAGTTTCGCCGGCGATTTTCGCGGCGACCGCGGGGTGGGTTCAGGGGTCGGACCGGGTTGGGACCTATGTTGCTCTGGCGAACGCGGACGTCGACCGAGCCCTCGGGGAGGTCTACGGCATATCCCCCAAGGCGCCAGCAGAGAAGCCGCGCCCTGCGGCGAAGTGTGGACGTTGCAAGCTAGCGAACGCGCCCGACGCGAACTACTGCCGGGGTTGCGGTGGGCCGCTCACGTTGGCAGCGACCCGATCTCTCGAGACTGCGAGGAACGACGCCGACGAACTCAAGCGGCTGCTGATTCGCCCCGACGTCGTCAGTTTCCTTAAAGGGATCCTCAGGAAAAACGCGACAAAGTAGACACATCCGTTCGCGCAGCACCGAGACGTCTCTCCTGATCGGCGAGGTGGATTCGCCCTGAACGGTCGACTTCGTGTCTCCCGGGTCATCCTTGTGGCGATGGGACTCGGCACACATCTTAGGCGAACTCAATCGAGAGCGCCGGAGAAGTCGAGGAAGTCGGTGGTCGACATCCGTACGGCGCGGTAGCTTCCGCCGAAGCACCAGCAGCAGAAGCAGCGGAAGCGGATGCACCTGCGGACACTGGCGCGTGGGCTGGTGGAGGGGCTTGCCACCGGTGATGGTGGTAGGCGGCGCGGGACCCGGCGGCGGGGCCGGCGGCGTCGGGAGCGCCGGGGTCGCCGGCGTAGCCAGTGGAGCCGGGGAGGGCGTGGTGGCAGTGGTGGGTGGAGGGGCTGCGGGTAGGGGGAGAGCCGGCGGCGCCAGCAGCGGCGGCGGCGCCGGCGGCGTCGGGAGCGCCGGGGTCGCCGGCGTAGCCGGTGGAGCCGGGGTGGGCGTGGTGGTAGTGGTAGGTGGAGGAGGTGCGGGTAAGGGGGGAGCCGGCGGCGCCGGCAGCGGCGGCGGCGCCGGTGACGCCGGAGGCGCCGGGGTGGTCGTCGTAGAGCGGTCGGGGTGATGCCAGGGATGGTGGTGATAGGGGTAGTGGCGGCCCCGGGGGAGGCGGTGGCAGCCCCGAGTCCGGGGGCCGACCCCGCGCGTTTGCCTGTGGGTGTCTTTGGTTCCCGTAGTTGGCCATGTGAAAGGCGCCGATTCAGCCATGTGGGAATGCCCAGTTGGGGGCTAGCCTCGAGTCGCAGCTCGCTTCTTGTGACTACGCGTCGTCCCCAGATCTATCTAGACTACCCCTTAGGAAACCCCATGAGTCGAAAAAGGTCAATGGACCGACGGGACGCGGGGCGATACGCAAAGCGCGCATTTCGAACACGTTAAGGTCTGACAAGCTTGGACACGAACGTGACGACAGGTGGGTTGGATCCGGTGGGACCTTGGATCGCTTCACTTCTGCGTTCGGGGCCGCCAGTCCGCACGACCGCTGAAATCGTCGATGAGGTCCTCCGACGACTTGAAGCTGGGAAGATTCACGTGCCATCGGTTCTCTGACAAACCGCTCTTTCCGAGCCCCCAAGCGCCAACCTACCTTCGAGAGCTTCTTGGTTAGAAGAAGATCCTGCGCCCTCAGGCGGCGTCCATGATAGAAAAGGACGGTTTGGTTTCAGGAGCCACGAAAGAGTCGCCTCCGGAGTAGGGACCTCAGGTTGTCCGCTTCCTCGTTAACTCGTGCGTATGAGGCCCGCATCTCCTCGAGCAACGCCTGCGCCTTCGGCGCGTTCGTGTTCTGGAGGCCCGCATCGAACACCTTCTGCAGCACGCCTGGATCGGATGCACGTAGTATCCTAACGACCTGCCTCGATGGATAGACGGTGCTGGGGCCGGCGTCGAGAAGTTGCCACGCCCGGTCGGGATCGCCCTCGTTCGACAAGACATACGGGACCAACCCGCTGGTGACTGTCATCACGTCGTGCGTGACCTTCGCGTCCGATCCCTTTGGCTGGAGGATCACCACCATCTTGTCGTCTGAAAGATATGGGAGGACGCTCTGAACGGACCCCGCAAAGCCAGTCCATCCGCCACCCGACATCGCGAACGCGGACCAGCGGTTGTAAATCGCCGAGTAGGCCGCGAGTAGGGTCGACAGCTCCTGGAACGGGACCCTGGACTTCGATGGGATCTTCTGCGTTTGGTAGGCGTCGAACGCATCCCACGGCGGGTTCTGCTGGTTTAACCAAGGGCAGTCTTCCGGGAGGTTCGCCACGTAGGTGTACGCGGGGGCGAGGACGGTGACCTCGAATTTCCGGCGGTCCTTGTACCAACGCTGGAAGAGGACGATAGCGACCCCGACGAGGCCGGAGATGACGGCGCCCACGACAGTCGCGAGGAAATCGGAGACCGCAGTCATCGCGAGCCGGACCGCCGCCGAGACGAAAAGCCCGTTCGAAAGGGGTCCGTTTTCTAACGAGGGGCCTCGGAGTTGGTTGCCTGGACACTTCTCCACGGGGGCATTTTGCAACGGGAGGGTTTCGGCTCGGTCGCGGCGTCGCCGCGGTCTCGGCTCGGCCCGCGCGCTTGCCCCTGAGCTTGTCGCGGTCAGGGTCATCGGCCGCGCGCGACCGACTTCAAACCCTAGGTCGTGATTGGAGGCCTGGCCCGAGTCGGCTAGGAAAGGCCCGCGGTCTGCTCGAAAAGCAAGCCCCCCACAGAGAACGGACTTCCTGCGCCCGCGACGTAGATTGCCCACGTTCCTTGCGCCGTGGTGGCAGGCAAGACGTACGTCATCGTGATGGACAGATAGACCCCGCCAGGCGGAGACCATTGGAAGTCCTGCGGAAACGAAGCTGATATGTTCTCAACACCGCCGGTAATCAAGTGTATAGGGATTCCGAAGTGGATTCCCGATTGCGTGAGTGTGATCGCAAAACCGTAGAGAACGCCGTGCTCATAGAACGGGCCGAAAGTCACTGGCAGTCCCAATAAGCCGGTGGAGTTCCTCCATGTGACTCCCCCTCCGGATTCGTTCCACGTGACGGTGGCGTTCGGCGCTGCACCATAGGTGGCTTCCATGATGGCCGAGGGCAACGAACAGTAGAACACTTGTTGCGGGACTATCAAGCGATGACCGATTCCGGAAGGCGCGGGTGCAGCAACCGGGCACCCGAAACAACCGCCCCACGGAATGTTGCCGCCTACCGGGCCAGTTCCAAGCGTATCACCAGGACACGGACCATTCGCCCCCCACCCCAAGGCAACACTCGAGATTGTCGAGTTCAGGGTCCAGTTGTAGACCTCGAAGTTCCCGAAGGAGGAGTTCTGCGGAATCGTGGAGTATCCGGACCCGCCAGGCACTTTGTAGCTTGAGTTCACGAATCCTCCCGGGGGCGCGAGCGAAACCATGTCGGGGGTGGCGAGGGCGCCACTCCATCCGATCATGGGTCCCTTGGTGCATACCACGTGCGTCACCCCTACCCCGAGGACTATCGCGGGGAATGCCACGCCCACGGCGATTCCCAACACGATCACGACGCTCAAAGAGCGCTTCATGTGGATCGGTTTCCGCAGATCGGACTTCCTCCGGAGCGAGCACATTTAGGGACCGACCCCGTATCTCGCTTGCCGTCAGGTCAACGGAATGCGAATCCGCCGCCGCGGTGTTCTGGCACCTCCCGATTGCTCCCTTCGTTGATCGGGTCGGCTCAATTTGGCGCGCTCGCCCCCGCGCTCCTCGCGGTCCCGTCATCGGTCGCGCGCGTCCCACTTCAAACCTCCGGTCGCGCTTGGCCTAACTGGCTCTTGGCTCCGGAAAGGGGTCCGAATTGCCCGTATGACACGTCATCATTGGGGGTAGGCGCCCCCTCCTCCGCCCAGAGGGCCGTGTCGATTAACTGAGGACGAACAGCGTTCCGCCCGTCGCGGCATAGACATAATGGTCTGCGGGGCCATAGACGAGCCCGAACACGAATCCACCCCCTCCCCTAAGGTAAACATGCTGTAGGAGGCCAGATGGACCAAGGGTCCAGACATCATTTCCTTCTAAAGCACTGATGTAGACGTCGTGGTCGAAAGGCGAGTAAGCCAACCCGCCCACTCCCCCGTTCAAGATGTTGTGGACTGGTAGATTGTGAGAGGTAAATGTGCCGGTGGCGACCGAGTCCGCATTCAGGAAGTAAACCTCGTGGGGAGCGACACCGGTTTCGTCGCCTACGACGACCGTCCGATTGAGCGGGTCCCACGCGATCGCATTGAATATGTTGCCAGAAATGAAGGAGCCGAGATAGCGAAGTGTGCGCTCGTTGAATACGTCAACATGATTCCCCGCCGAGAAGACGTATCCATCCGCAATCAGCAGTTCGTGGGGATCGTTGCCATCATCGAATGCGTCTAGCACGACCGCTGCCTTGGTGCTTCCGTTTACGGTGGCGAGATAGAGTAAATCCACTCCACTTGCCGCGTCCGCTATCAGCATCGCTCCCAGTACGGGGTCCCAGACGTCAGAGTATGGAAACGCGAAGGAACCGTGTGAGTACAAAGTGACCTTCTTCACCCAATGCGTCCCGTGAATCACATCGGCGAAACCGGAGAGGTCAACCGCCACCATGTCTTTCGTTGCGGGGTCGTAGGCGATGCCGTTCAGTTGGCCCAAGCCAATGCTTGATATTGTTTTCACGACGGTGCAAATCGGCGCAACGATTACCACATCGAATTGGGCCACTACGTACATGTAGCCATTAGCCGGGTCATATGCCGCCGCAAAAGCACCTTCCGTGGAGCAATTCATGATTGGATGTGACGGGGAAGTGTCTCCCGAAAACTGAGGCGTGACCGGCGACGGGTTAGCATGGACTGCGGGACTCACCAAGCCGGATGCCAAGGAAGCCGCCATCAGTAAGACTAGGATCAGGTACACACCAGCACCGATGGCGATTCTCGAGGCAGTTCTCCTGGGAAAGTGGCCGAAACTAACGACAGAGTGCGGAACGTCTCGCTGCATGATTCCGCTGCGCACAGTGCGACTAGAATCCTGCACCTCTGACTTGCACGAGCAGCTCGTTTCTCCAACCCGGAAACGCCGAGTTGATTGCCCGAAGAACGATTCGTCACTCGACTTGCATGTCATTGCATCTCCTGAAGGACCTCTGAGATTCTTGCGGAGCCCATATCACTCGACCCTCCCCTGGATCGTTCAGTAACCATTGGTTTTGAAGGAGAACACCTTACCCGGCCAGAAGTAATCGTGGTCTGCTTCGAAAAGGCCGTCGAGCCAGCCCGGGTTGTTCGACTTCCCCAAGCCGTTGTTGTGAAGACTGTGAACATCCGAGAAGTTTGTTAGGTGGAAGAGCCACTCAACGAGATCGACTATGGCATATTGAGAAGTGTAGTTGGTAAGATACGAGGACCCATGGCCCTTGGCTAGCCCGCTACTAGCCCGCATTACAATAGTGAAGTACTCCGAACCTCCACACGTCAGGTACTTCCCCTTGGTGGGTCCGTGGTTCAGGCAGTACTGGAAGTTCTGGTTCGCGTATCTCGGATTCGCATAATGTGCGACCTGAGAAGTGGTAAGTCCAGTAGTGTCGCTCGATGAGCCCTCATCGTACAGGACGAAGAACGCTGTATGATTCATCTCGTATTCACAATGCTGGTTGCCCGTGATTGACACGCTTCGACTATACGGGCCCGTGCAGTTGATGAGGTTTCCAAGGAACCCTTGGAGCCAGGGGTCCACTTGGTGCTTTAGTACGGTCCTGCTCCCTATTGTCGTCGTCGCGTTGCACGGGTTGTTGAAACATGTCGCATTCGGCCCCGTGGTAGCTTCACCTGGGTGTCCCCAGCAATAGTTGTGCCCGTCGCTGCACGCGTTCGGAACCACAAGTGAGAAATTCGACATGGTATTGTTGACCACTGTCTGGTCGAACGAGGTAGACGTCGTGTCATACTTGTTGGCGGGCTCAAGGTCGTGGAAACTCTGCTCGCAGAACGACGTATTGTGAACGACGTCGTTTTCATACAAGAACCCCGTGTGCTTGGAGAAGAAGAGAGAGTACCCCGAGTTGCCTGTATTCCCGCCGGTGCCTAGCTTATCGTAGTATGCGGGGTCGGTGCAAGCGTTGGTCTTCGAAGAGCCGGTGAGCAAAGGAAGGTCTTCAGCGTAGACTCCCCACGAAAAATCGTTCCCACCCACATACTTCGAATGGTTTTGAAGCAAATCTGCTAGAGTAATATTTTCCCACGAACCGTAAGTGCCGGTCCCGTTGGGGGGGGCCCCGCTGCCGCTGGAGCCTGGGTACAGGTCTGTTCCGCACTGATCCGTAGTTGCGGAAACGATGGCGAGATAATTGGGATCTGAGGGGTGGCAGGTCCCATAGAAATGAGTTGAGCCCTCGTAGTTCTTGTGCAGGTAGCTCTGGTAAGGAGCATTGGTTGGAGTGATAAGGCTGGAGGGCTCATTCTCAAGCACTATCACTACGACATGCTGAACGCATCGCGCACTGCAGGCGTCGGTGAAATCGAACACCAGCTGTACGGATCTTCCACCTACTATCAGATTCCCCGCCTCTCCAAGCACCTGGTCGACCCAGGTTAGATTGCTGACGACGGAAACATTCCAAGCGTACGTGCCGTTGATGACGTACAAGGTGAGGGAGGACGTACCACAAACCATGGAACTGTTCAAACCTATCAAGCCCTCGCACCATACCGTCCCCGAGGGTAGTCCGGTCTCAGTGAACGTGACAGAGTAGGTCTGAGTGTACTCAAGGGCGCCGAGCGTAATGATGCACTCGATCCAGGGGGCGCTCGACGAGAGGGTCGCATTCATCCACACGGACTTTTGGCTGGAATTATAGTTCGTGTAGTAGAGCACCCCGGCTGTAACGTTCGCTCCACCGTTCGAGGAGTTGGTCGTCACTTGATCGCCGAGGGCAGCCGGACTCTGAGCCGTGAAGTTGTTCCAGCTCCACGTTCCGATCCCCGCGAGGGCAAGGTCATCTGCGTGAACGGTCAAATGCTCGTTGGGGTATCGATTGACCCCATAAACGGTGTCGGAGACCTGGTCGACGAAGGGGATTGGATTCCCGCCGTATGGATTCCCTCCGTTCACATCAATGACTTCGATGGCGGCACTGTTAGCTGATCCCCCCGTGAGGGTCACGTTGACGTTCGTGTATGGGCCTCCATCGACGTTGGTGCAAGTCCACACGGCCAAGCCGTGTGTGCCGCCGTTCGCATACTGGAGCTGGTAGGCCTGTTGTATGAAGGTGTCGTTCGGACCGTCCTCTATCGAGACACTGTGGACGGTGGTCCTGCCGAAGAGTTCGACGAAGACGACCAGCGTGTCAGCGGGGGTGACTTCGTACGCTCCGGAATCCCCAGAGGTGGTCCCTGTGATCGTGAAGTTGAAGACTTGGGCAATGGAGGGAGTGATGGCAATCGTGCTCAGGTCTGAAACCAGGCCCGAGTCGCTCTCAGATGCGCTTCTCGGAGGCGCTCTGGGACCTACACTTCCCGTGGTGGACCAAGCGAAAACGCTGGCGATAACAATCGCAATTGTGAAGAATCCCGATCTCCAACTGTGTCCTCGCGAAACACAACCCACGCGCTTGAGGCGAGCAGCGTGCCGGGGCCCGGGACCAGCCCCCATGGTAATCCTGAATTCGGACCGGGTTTCGACTACAAGAATATCCTGTCAATTTCCATTTACTGACAGATACTCAAACCCCCGATTCGTAACTTAGGTCACAGGTCCAAGACTTCTGTCACAGTGTCGACCGTGATCCGGCTTCCGTCACAAAGCTGACCGAACGTCAGGCTTGAAGTATTCGAACCGACGACCTCCCCTTTATCAGCCGGCACGTCAGAGAATGTGCCGTTCGGAAGCCCGCTACCCGATTTGGGGCCCGGATGAACCCCCACTGGATGCCCTGGAACGCTCGTTCGCTTGGCTCGCCGAGCTCGCTACTCCGAGGTCGCTCGGTCCTCCACCGGAGGCGACCTGGACCAGCTAGCCTAACCCCTTCCGCCCCGGGGCAACCCGGGGCCCTCCTTTCTCCCGTTACTGCATTTGCTCTAGTCGAGAGGGGTCGAGGGGCCTTTGATCCGCGCGCATCGCTCGTTTCCCCCCTCCGTGAGGAACGAGCGATGCAGCCCATCGTCCAGTACCCAAGGAAAGAGCCAGAGAAGTCGACCGAACCAACGACGCAGCGCCTGCGCACTATAACCGGGAACAAGTTCCCGCGCAAGTGCGCGTGCGGATGCGGCCTCGGGATCCCCCGTGACCCCGAGATCCGCTACGTGGTCGACTTCGGCACCACGAAGCCCTACCCCGCGTACCTACGCAGCACTCGCCCGACTACGGGAGCTACCGGGCCGGTCACGCACGGAAGAACGAGGAGTATGCCGAGGCGGTTCCTGGTTTCCGCCCCGCGAGCGAGCACCTCCGCGAGTCTAGGGCCCCCCGTGAAGTCGCGCATGAGGACGCGGAGGCCACCGCGGGCCCCAAGGCCGGCCGCCCGTGGGCCTCCGGCCAGCTCGTCTTCAACGCCGGCCAGTTCGAATCCGCGCGAAGCGGGTTCGCGGACTACGCGCGGGACGGGGAGACAGCCGCGCAGCTCCGCGTCCGGGTGAATCGGATCATCCTTGACGACCTCGAGCAGAAGGTGCACGCGCTCCGGGCGCTCCACGCGAAGCTCCGCGACCTGGACGCGGGCGAATCGTTCGCGGGGGTCGTCGCGCGATCTCGTCCGCTCTGACATAATCCCGGGGACCGCATGTTCGAATTCCGCCTGCGCATCCTGGATGTGCGAGAGCGCGAAGCGGACCCCCCTTCTTTCCTCGGGATCGTGGAGGGCTTCCCGGAGATCCTTGACCATGCAGCTTCGATTGAGCAGGCCGAACGGGACCTACTGAACGCATTCGGCGAGCACCTCAAGCCACTGCAGGATCACGAGGCGACACGAATCGACTGGGACGACTTCCCCACGGTACGAGTCACACGGCTGTATCTCAGCCGAAGCGTGCAGTAGGGCGCTATACCAACGTACTGAGCTCGGTAAGGGACTAGTCCGAGCGGACGCGTCGTCGGCTGATGGTCTCCGAACCTCGCCGAGTGTCTCCCCTTGAGGAGTCCAGGGTGGGAGTGCCTCCCTGAAGGACGTACTTCCCGCGATCACTGGTCACGGGTACGCAGGGTTCGAAATCACTAACGGGTCGCAGGCATCGGTTGCATACCTCAACGCGACGTTCGCGACCCCTGACGGGAAGCGGGCGTCTCAGGGAGAAATAGAAGCGATTAGGAGAGTCCTCGAGCGCTACTCTGGCAGGGACACCGAGGGAATGGTGTGGATAGTGGAGAAGCTAGTCGAACTCTCAGAGGTCGCCGCCTGAGCGCGCGCCGATCGCGGTCCTCCCTCGGACGCGCGCGTCGCTCACTAAGGGGCCTTCCTCACGTCCGGATAGGGGTGGGTTTCCGGACGACTTGCCTCGCAAGACTTCGAGTGGCCCCTCGCCTCCATCGCTGTCCCATCATCGGCCGGGCGCGCTGTCCATCAACGGGTGGATTATACCCGCCGAACCCGGTCAGTTGGTACCTAACGGCACGAAACTCGATGCCGCACCGCCCCTGACTTCATGTGTTCCCAATGACCGCCCTACGATGGCGTCCGCGGCGGGCTACCGTTGTAGCGATCCCGAACATGCCCACCGCAAGAATCACTGCGCTCAGGAAGATTGGAAGCGGAGATGCGCTTCCCTGAAACGGAGAACAACCTGGTGGAGGCTGATCGCAGGTTGCATTGAGAGTCAGGTAGACATGGACGAAGTACGCGACCAAGAGTGCCCCGACTGCAGCGACGAATCCGTACGCGATTAGCAATCGCGAATCCCGTTCCGGATCGGCTTCGTCCCGAGAAAGAATCGTCTTGGTCCCCATTGCTTGCATGTAACTAGCTTCGCTGTGCTCTATCAAGTCTTCGAGTGGCGGGGTTGCGAAATCCGAGACTTTCGTCTTCGGGCGGAACAGTCGTCATAATTCGAGCCTCAAGCGACAGCGACCAGATACCAGTACGACACCCAGGTGGAACATTAATGCGCCACACTTCCGTTCGGACGCCCCGTGGTCTGGTTCCTGCACTGGTCCTCTAGACCCAACTGGGCAATCGGAATCGTCCTGATTGTATCCGGGATCGCGCTTCTCATCGGGGGCATAGCGGGGTGGTCGTATTGTGGCACCTACTTGTTGGGGGTCTGTGTTGCCTATCCGGATCAGGGGGTCGGCTTGGCCCTGATGACCATGGGAATCGCGCTAGGAATCGTCGGAATCGTGTTTGTTCGGCCGAAGCGTTCGTCCGGCCAGCCTCCCCCGAGATAGTATCCTGTGGGTTTCAAACAGCTGTCGAATTCAGCCGGACTTCGGGAGATAGATTCGAGCGTCTCGCATGTGACGCCGCGGTTCGGCAGGTGGCGGCGCGACCTCTACCGAGAATTAACAGGCCAAACGGCCGACAGGCACGACTCGCTAGCAGTCGCCTGCGGGCAATGTGTAGGTACATCGACTCCCGAAGTGATCGTGGTTCACCAGAACCGAGCACGTGTCTCCAGGATACATTATCCAAGTAGCATCTGACCCCGGGAGTCCTAGTCCGTTGCCAAATCCATGGATGACAATCTTGGTGTTGGTCCAACTGAAATAGTTGAGACCGATGGCATTCGTTGCAGTGCAAGAGGCATCCTGCCCATAGAAGCGTCCCGCCGCCCAATCCCCTCGACCGCTATCGAGTATCCGAAGACTCGGTCCGTTGACTGGGCCCCCGCAGTCGTACGTGTCCTTACCGGTGTAGCCAAACTGCTTGAGCGAAACGTAGACGGGATCTGTACCGAAGCACTGACCGGTTATTGTGATCGTCCGGTTGAGCGACTTGTAAGTGATACCCGAAACCGACGTAATCTTGACGTGGCACCCGGTCGCCGACGACGGGGCCGACTCCCCGAGGGACAAGCCAGGATTAAGGACTAGAAACGAAAGAAACATCAGCAAAGCGACGAGAAGAATCGACCCCGGCATGGGAAACGCAGGGGAGACACCGGAACGCCCTCTTGGTCTGCGCCTCACGATTCCCCTCATCGGGGCGGGTACGGTGGCACCGGACCCTCGGTATTAGGTCCTTGCGGAATGCTCCAGAAGGTAGTCCTTCAACTGTGGTGCCACGCTCGTTCCGAATTCCACCTCGGGTGTCGGAAACGGGCCCCTTACGAATGGTCGGGTTCGCCCTTAGGCTCCGATGACCCTTGTCTAACGAGAGAGTTGTCTAACAGCCCCCGCCGCGCCCGCGACACGACATTGGCACAAGTTCCTCGTGGGAGGCCGACGAGCTGCGCCATGACCCGATAGCTAACTCCTTGGGCCTTCATCCGGAGGATTGCCTGGGCCTTTTCAGGGGTGACCCTTCGGGGCCGACCCGGCGGTCTTCCCGACCGCGTTTTCCGCCGACCCTCCCGAATCTCACGCATCGCCACCCGAACGCGCTCGGACCGGCGCTTGGACTCGAAGCTCGCGATCACCGGAAGCAGGGCCAACAACACATCTCGGCCGAGGTTCGGCTTACCGTCCTCCGGGGTATCGAGCATCGGTTCCTTGAGTGAGTGGAATCGGACCCCCAGCCCCTCAAGGTCGAGGATCGCTTGGGTCGCCTTGGTGAACGTTTCGGATCGGCTGAACCGGTCAAGTGCCCAGGTCAGGACGTGATCGAACTTCCCTGCCTTGCCATCTCGAAGGAGACGCTCATACTCCTTGCGCTCGGCCTTTCCCGTCCCGGTGACCTTCTCAGCATATGTCCTGACGACTCGCCAATTTCGGGCGTCGGCGTGGCCACTCAACTCTCGTTCCTGACCCTCGATGTTCTGTTCGTCGGTTGAGACTCTAACATAGAGGGCGACCCGATTACCGCCAGCCCCCTGCCCTGCAGGTACCGGGGGCCCACCGGCGGCGCCGGTGCTCTCAGTCAGGGCGCTCCCTCCTTCTTGGCCCGGCGCGTAGGTTGAGATCCAGGACGGGGGGAACGGGTATTCGCACGAGGTTCCTCACCCGGGCTGCTACTCTGCCCCGCGGCTGCACGAATAGCCCGGTACGCTTCGAGGACGCCTTGAGCCTCGAGCAAACGGATTTCGGTGACTGCGGCGGCAGGGCGGCGACGAGCGGGTTCGCCATCCTCCTCAGGATCGCTGCCGGTGAGAACCTGAGTTTTTGGTGTCATTCGGCCCTAAGAGGCACAGGGCGGGGGTGGGAATTTAGCTGGGAAATCTTAACGTGACTAAGATTGCTGGAGGATGCATGGTCGAGTACGACACGCGACTCGCCGCTCAACTCCAATTGTCAATGAGCCCAGACGGCCGTCTCGCCGTCGAATGTGTCGCTCGGACCGTCAGCGAATTGACGATGTCCATGGGACGTGTCCTCCCGGCGTACGACACTGTCAACATGTTGGTCGATGAGGTGCCTGAAGCTCTCGGCGTTGTGGCAACCGCCTATGGAACCGGGTGGAAGCTCCGGCCCCCGATGATTTACAACTCGGAGATTACCGTGGGATCGGTGCTTGCTGTCAACCAGCCATTTCGAATGTGGCTGCGGGACTTGGGAATGCGGGCACTTGAAATGTCGCGGACTTGAAGAAATCGTTCAGCGTCTGGCCCCGGCACTTGACCTAATGGACCCCGAGACCCGCGTTCAATGGCTCGGGGGGGGCACCTGCACGACGGGAGGCCGAAGGAACGAGGGTTGGGAACGTCACCGCGTCTCGGGAGCGCGATGATCCTCGGGGGCCTTCCCGAACTCCTGGATCAATCCGACGAGGGGAGGGAGGTGGGTCGGGGCTTGGTACTGTGAGGGAGGTCGGCCGTCGATGCGCACGACCTTTTCTGCGACCGTTCGGCAGTATCCGCATTCATCGCAGCTCTGCTTCTCGCAATCCGTGGCGGCGATGCGACGGAGGAACCCGGGAGGGAACGAGTCATTCTGGATGGTGACGTCCCCGAACCCAGCGAACGCGTCGCGCAGGGGAGCCACGACGTCCGGGGCGACCCCGCGTCGCGCCAATGTCGCGAGGGCGTTCGCCGGTCCCTTGATCTGTACGCCGCTCAACAGGTCAAGGAGATTCCCGGAGTAATGGCGTGCGGTGTACGCCCCGGCCGTACGCGCGAGCCATTCGGTCGGCCGGTTGCGACCGGAGATCTTGAAACGGTGGACGCCGGCCTCTTCGTAGACCGAAAGGTCCTCGGGCCGCACCCAGATCGACGAGATCAACTTCGTGGGGTCCCGGACCAGCTCGAGACCGCACTCGAGGATGGGGAACTCGAACCAGAGGCGGTCCCCGCCGGGTTGCGAACATAGGGAGCTCGTGTTCAGGTGATGCGCCCGGAACGGGCATTCCCGAATGCAGGTCTGGTTGACCAGCACCTCCACCCGGGCGCCGGCCCGGACGAGGCCGCGGATCAGCGGAAAGTTCCGGTTTCCCTCCTCAAGAATCACGGTGTCCGCGCCGAGCTTGAGGAAGTACTCCGCCTGGCTGACGGACCGGATGCGCGCGAAGGACGACACCGAAAGAGGAACCTCGGGGTACGCCCGGTGGACGGCCTCCACCAGGGCCGGAATCGCGATGACGAGTCCGTCGACGCCGAGGTCGAGGAGCTCCCCCGCCTCCTTCAGGAACGTCTCCAGGTAGCCGGGGCGGTACTCCTGAAGTCCCAGGTCGTTGCTGTTCAAGGTCGCGTAGAATTCACGTCCTCGGCGATGGATCGCACTCACGTGACTGCGGAACCTCTCCCGATCCACGTCGGGAAGGATGAACGGGGGTCGCCCGGCGCCGGTCAACGACACGGGGAACCCTCCGAAGAATGTCCGTACGGGTAGGTCCGAAACGCGTTCGACGAGACGGTCGTCGAAGTTCGTCCCCAATACTAACTCCATGGCGGTCAAGGCTACCTTTGGGCGCAAAGTAAGTCGCGCCCCTTACCGGTCGGGGGCCACACCCTTTTCTCGGGCAGAGGTATCCGGCGAAATGGCCGTTAGACGCCCGGTCCTCACGGGGGATGAAATCACATGGGCGATTCGAGCGGAACTTCGACGGGTGGACCGCGAGCTCGTCGGGCTTCTCGCCGAGCGTCTCGAACTCGTCGGGCGTTTATGGGACCACAAGAGGAACGTCGGGTTGCCGTTGGAAGACCGCGATCAAGAGAGGAAAGTCATTCGCAGGGCCCGCCGGACGGCGGCCCGCAGCGGGCTCGAACCCGCCTTCGTGCAGGGAATCTTTTGGGCGGTGATCGCCGAAGGCAAACGGAGGGCGACTCCCGCGCCTCCTCCCCCTCGACGCTCCCGCTCCCGCGGCCCCGAGTAACGGTCGCAAAGGGGGCGCGGCCCCGTCGCTCCCTTCGTGGAGGCGGCAACTCCCCTCGGCCCCCCTCGGCCCTCGTGGAGCTCCGCATTCGGGGCGGTCCGGTGCCTCATTGGATGCAAGACCTCGGCACACGCTGGGGGGCCGGCGTCCGCCTTCACGTGTGTCGACACACCGAGGGCTCGCCGCGTCGGCTCCTGCAGCTGCTCGAGATAAACGCCACTCCAGGGTCCCTGCCCGAGATCAAAGCGTTCCTGCATCAACGGGCCGGCTCGGAGGAGGTGTCGCTGACGCAGCTCGGGCCCCATCGGATTCTGGTCCGGCTCGTCGGCCCCTTGCCCGCACTTTGTCACAGCGTCTTCGAGATGGGTGCGATCTGCATGAGCTGCCCGTTCCTACCCTCGGCCAGCGCTCCGGAAGGGGAGGCGCGGGAAGGAGAGTGGCGAGTGCTCGTCCACCGGGTCCGGGACGCCCCCCCGCTCCTCGCCTCGTTCACGACCCCGGGCAACTCGCCCGCCGCGTTGGTCCGGATCGGTTCGTTCCGAGGGTCCCATGACCTGACCGCACGTCAGGAGGTGGCTGTGGGTACCGCCTTCGTACTCGGCTACTATGACTACCCGCGCCGCGCCCAGCTCAAGGATGTTGCGAGGTCGCTCGGCGTGAGCCGAGCGACCGCGATGGAGAACCTGCGTCGGGGCATGCGAAAGCTCGCCTCTCAGCGCCAAGCCGAGGTGGGCCTGGTTCGGACTCGGTCCCCTCCCCAGGAGGAGCCCCGTGATCGCACCGAGGAGCCCGGGTCGAACTAAACGGAGAGGGAAGCCGATCTCACGGGACCACTAAGGTTCGAAAGCCCTTCCCGTGCCGCAGATCGTCGGCGGCCTCCTCGATTCGATCGAGCGGCAGCGAGGCGCTGACCACCGCGTCGAGGCTCACCTTCCCCTTCCGGATCATCTCGATGACGCGCGGATAGTCGACCGGCCGGCACCCGAGCGAGCCGACGATCTCGTACTCGAAGAACATGAGGCGGTTGAGTGGGATGGGGACGAGTGAATCGCTGTAGCCGACGACGCAGAGCCGGCCTCCCCGCCGAAGGGTGGAGAGGGCCAGGTTCACGGTCTCGGGAGTGCCGACGACCTCGAGTGCCACGTCCGCGCCCCCCCCCGACCTCTTCCGCACCTCGCGACCCAGGTCGGGGTACTCGGCTGGGTCCAGCGCCTCGCATGCCCCCCACCGCCGTGCCGCTTCGCGCTTCTCGGCGCGAAGGTCCACGGCGATCACGTTCCCGCCCGCAGCGGCGGCGAACTGGACCGCGTTGATCCCGACCCCGCCACATCCTACGACCACGACCCATTCTCCGCTGCGAACTCGGGCGCGGCGTACGACCGCGTGAAATGGGGTGGTGAGGGCGTCGGAGATCACGGCGCTGCGCGCCAGGTCGAGGTCGGCGGGCAATGGGACGAGGTCGCGTGCTGGGACTCGTACGTACTCGGCGAACCCTCCGTCAAAGTGGTTGCCGGGCATCCGGAGCTGTGGACAGATGTTCCCGCGCCCCGATCGACAGTACTCGCATTGACCGCAAGGAAGGACGGAAGGGACGAGCACCCGGTCCCCCACGACCCGTACGCGGACGTCCGCGCCCAGCTCCTCGACGACCCCCGAGATCTCATGACCTAGAATGAGCGGAGGGGACTGCGCCGTCGGGACGCCGTGGTCGAGGTAATGGAGGTCCGTGTGGCAGAACCCGCACGCCGCCACCTTCACGAGAGCGTCGCCCGGTCCTGGAACGGGGCGGGGGACTTCGCCGACGACCAGGGGACGCCCCGAGCCATGAAAGACGGCCGCCCGCATGGAACCGGAGGCTCACCCGTCCTTCCAGACGGGAGTTCGCTTCTCGAGGAAGGCTCGGAGCCCCTCCTCGGATTGCTCTAACTTCATGAGTTCATCGAGGTAGGTGCGTTCAGCGTACGCGAGAGGCGACCAGGGGTCGACCTCCGACCTTCGGAGGACCCGCTTGAGCAGGCGCAGGGTTTCCCGGCGGTGGCTGCACAGCGTCTGAGCGGCCAGCGCGACCGAAGCATCGAGTTCCTCCTCAGGAACCACGCGGTTCACGATGCCGGCGTCCGCCGCTCGCCCGGCATCGAAGGGCGTGCCCAAGAAGAGGAGCTCGGCGGCCTGCCGGGAACCCAGAAGATGAGAGTACGTGGCGGCTCCGAACGGCGCGAAGACCCCCAAACGGATCTCCGGTTGCCCGAACGTCGCCCCGAGAGATGCGAACGCGAGGTCACACGCCATCAACAGCTCCATGCCCCCACCCAGGCACCTTCCGTGGACCTGCGCGATCGTCGGTGACGGTAGATTCCAGAGCGCAGTGAGGGTCCGATGGAACGCGTCGAACATGTCGGAGACCCGGGGCTTCAAGTGGTCCTCCACGCTGAGACCGCCGCTCCAGGACTTTCCTCCCCCCCGCAGTACCACGACGTGGGCTCCCGTGACCTCCTCGCGTTGCAAGACACGGGTCAACTCCTCGAGGAGACCGATGTCGAAAACGTTCGCCGGGGCGCGCTCCCACGTGACCGTCGCCCGTCCACCGACTCGAACGACGGAGACGGAACCCGGAGCCTTCGCGCTCATGGTCTACCCCGGTCAATTGAAGAGGATCGACTCGACGAACGTCTCGAGCTGCAGACGGGCCTGTTCGTACGTGGTCGACTTTTCCTCGAACTCCATGTGCAGGTACGGCAGGCCCCGTCGTTCGAGGGCCCTGCGGTAAAGCACCACATCCTCGAGGGCCGGCTCGCAGAACTTCGCCGTCAGGAAGAGCACCCCCTGTGCCTTCGAAGCGTCGACCCGCGCGAGGACGGCGGCCCCCTTCGTGGTCGGGGTGCTCCGGACGCCGATGTCGACGGGGGTCCGGACGTACGCCGTCGCGAGGCTCTCGAGCGGATCCGCCCCCGGCGCGATGCTCGAACACCAACGATGCACCATCTGGAACTCCTCTCCGACGACATAGCACCCCACGTCCTCGACGAGCTGCAGGAGCTCGAGGGTCGGCTGTTCGCAGAAGGGACCGATGACAATCACCCGGATCGCGTCCTTGTTCTTGCGTTCCCGGCCCTCAAGCTCGGTGAGCGCACGCTCGAGCAGCGGGATGTGGACCTCGCGGGGAAGCAGCCCACCCAACCGGAGCAGGAGGTAGTACTCGACCAGGCTGAGCTTCCCGGGCGAATCTCGCTTCATCGTGGCCAGCCGGTCGACGAGCTCGCGTTGGCGGTTGAACAGTTCGAGGGATGCTCGCAGGTCCTCCTGGGAGAAGGGTCGACCGGCGACGCGTTCCAGCTTCTCGATCAGACGGCGGTACTCCGATACCAGGAACGGGATCGTGGCCGGGGACGTGAAGTTCTGCGGAAGGTGGAGCATGTGCGAAGGTCGTTGCGGCACGACTCGGGCGAAGATTCCGTCGAGGTTGCGGCTTACGTCACAAATGTACGGAAACACGAACGCATCGAACGGGTCGAGCAATCCGGTAAGGGCCATCTCGAGCGTTGACTTCGAGATCGAGCACAGGAAGGACCCGAGCGCCGCGTCCGCCCGGCTGATCTCCAGGTTCTCCCCACCTCCCTGCATCGCGACCGGCAACATGCCGAAGGAGTGCACGATCTCTTGCGGGGTGTAGACGGGAAAGCACCCGACGGCCTTTCCGCCGGCCTTTCTCCAGGCCCGGACGGTCGGGAAGGTCGGGTCGGCAAGGACCTCTTGAGCGAGACGCACCATCTTCTCGACGGAATCCGCCTCGCGAAACTCTCGGAAGTCCGGCGAGATCTCGATGCCGGCCGGGGCATCGCCCTCCTCGGGATCGCCCGCCAGTCGCCGGATCTGCAGGAGTTCGGGCAAGTCTAGCCCCCAACCGCGGACGGAGCTTGGGTGAGCTTCACGAGACGCGCGTGCCCGAGGATCGCGCCGCCGAGCGCTGCGGCGTAGTACGCGTCCGGCGCGACGTTGATGTCCATTCCGACCGTTTCGCGCAGTGCCTTCACCATTCCGACGTTCCGCACGAGGCCTCCGACCAGCGTGACCTCGGGCTGGATCCCCACGTAGCGCATGAGCGAGTACGCCCGTTGGGAGAGCGAGAGGAAGACGCCCATCAGGATGTCCGCTAGGGGGACGCCTTCCGCGACGTTGTTGATGATCTCCGTTTCGGCGAGGACCGCGCAGACGCTGGAGATGAGCTTCGGGTGCTCCGACCCGAGCGCCTTCGGACCCATTTCTTCGAGCGGGACCTGGAGGTACTTCGAACACCGCTCGACGAAACGGCCGGCGCCCGCCGCGCACTTCTCGTTCATCTTGAACTTGAGGACCTTTCCCGTCTCGGAAACGGACATGGTCCGAGAGGCCTGCGTTCCGACGTCGACGACCACCCGGGTCCCCGGAAAGAGGAAGATCGCGCCGCGGGCGGAAGAGGTGAAGTCACTGACCTGGAGGTTCCGTTCGGGGATGGTATACCGACCGAAGCCGGTCGTGCAGAGGTAGTCAATGTCGCCCGGGGCGATGTTCGCGGTCTCCCCCAACTCATCCAACACGTGACGGGCGGCCTGAACCGGGATCCCACGCGACGGGACCGAAGCGGTCGCGAGGATGCGCCGACCGTCTTCGAGCAGCGCGCCCTTGATGACTCCCGCTCCGAGGTCGAGACCGCCGGTGATCACGAGGCACCTGCGGACAGTCGCTCGCGGCCGTGGAGCGCTGCTCCCAGCGCCCCGAGGTATTGCGAGAGCGGGCTCACGTTGACCGGCGCCCCGAGCCGGCGTTGAAGGGCGTGGACCATGCCCTCGTTCTGTGAGACGCCCCCCGTGAACGTGATCTCGGGCTCCACGCCGACCCGTTGCATCAGGGAAAGCGTCCGGTTCGCGATGCTCGCATGCAATCCTGCGAGGATGTCCTTCGGGTCCTTGCCCCTCGAGACGTACGAGGTGACCTCGGATTCCGCGAAGACCGTGCAGGTGCTCGTGACCTTCACCGCGCGCCGGGCCTGGAGGGAAAGCGCGCCGATCTCCCCGACATCGTACCCGAGGGCGTTCGCGCAGACATCCAGAAATCGCCCCGTCCCGGCCGCGCACTTGTCGTTCATGGCGAAGTCCACGACCTCCCCCCGCTCGTTGATCCGGATTGCCTTCGTGTCCTGGCCACCGATATCGACCACGATGCGTGTTCCGGGGAAGAGGAAGTTCGCCCCCCGCGCGTGGCACGAGATCTCGGTGACGACGAGCTGGCCGAAGTAGACCTTGTACCGACCGTAGCCGGTACCGGTGATGAACGTCACGTCGGAACGCGAAAGCTGGGCGTCGACCAGCGCGGCCTCGAGGGCCCGTTCGGCGTCTTTCACGATGTCCACGCCGACCACACTCAACGACTTGCCGAGGACGCGGGATTCTTCGCCGAGGATCACGCACTTCGCCGTCGTCGAGCCGATATCCACTCCCGCGACGACGGGCTTCATGCGGGATTCGCCTCCGCCGCGGCGGCCACGGCCCGACGCTGCTCCAGAGATTCGAAGAACGCGTCCATGCGGTTCTTGATCTGGGCGGGCGCGAAGTAGCGAGGGTCCTCGTGGTCGGATTCGATATAGAGGGTCGGCACGCCCCGGTCGTGGATCAACCAGTCCCGGAGATCGCCTTGCCCCGCGGTGAAGGAACGGCACGACTTGATCCCATGGATGATGGCGGCGTCCGCCTGGTACTCCTTCACGTAATCGGCGATGATCTTTCGGCGCAGGGGCCAGGACTGATTGACGTACGCACCGAGGCTGTACTCGGCAATGCTCTCGAAGGGTCGAGATGGGTCGTGCCGGAAGCCGCGGTCGAACAGCCCGCCGACTTTGGGATAGGTCGCGACGACGGAAACCGCGCCCCACTTCCGGAAGAAGTCCCAAAAGGTCCGGTAGTTGGTGTACGGCGGAACTCCTTCCACCAGGACGCGGAACTTCTCCTCCGGGAGGGGATAGTTCCCGTCCCGCACCCGGGCCCGTATCTCCTCGTTCACCACCCCGTAGAAGTCCGCGGCGGCCCGGGTCCCGCGGAGCACGTTGATGGGGAACATGTAGAAGATCGACTCGAAGTACGCTTCGATGGGGGACGGTCGCAACCGACCGGCGCGCAGGAAGTCTACCCACCCGTCCTCAGCACGGCGGGATTCGGCCAGGATTCTTTTGAGTTCGTCCAGGTCGAAGGCACGCCCCGTACGCTTTTCGAGGAGATGGACCAGCTCCCAGAGCTGGCTCACGAGGTAGTCGATGTCCTCCTTGCGGGGAACCTCCTCGCGCATGTACGGCACGTCGAACATGAACAACGGAGCGCCGAACGTCTCCGCGAGCGCTTCCCACCACTTCACGTAAATATAGCAGCCCGAGAAGCTGCAGACGAGGAGGTCGGGCCGCGGTATCTGACCGAAGGAGGTCTTCCCACCGAGGTCCTGGAGCCCGAGGTCGTTCTTCACGTAGCCACACACGTCCAGACCGTAGCCCATCGACTCGGCGTGCAGGATGTTGTCGAGCGACTGATGTTTGATCGCGCAGTTGAGCGCGACGATCTCCGGGAAGACGACGTCGTAACCGAACGATTGGAGGATCTCCGTAAGATTGCCTCCGACGAGCATGTAGGCTACGGGTCGGCGCGGGGTTTCGGTCGATGCTAGGCTGGCGTAGTAGTCCTCCACGAGCTTGCGTTGAAGTCCCCGGGCATCGCGAAGGAAGGTGGGCGAGACCCCACCGGGGGCCGCAGGGGACGAGAGGAGTTCCGACGCCATGTCACGCCCCGAGCGTTTTCGACGAAAGAATGGGGGCTCCGCACCGTCCGCAGAACTCGAAATCCTCCGGGAGTCCCCGGGCCCCGCAGCGACGACACTGTCGCACCGGGCGACCGTAGAGGAACTCGCCCCCCTTGCCCTCCGCCAAGCGACGGCGAAGACCCGGTACGTCGGGAGGACGCTTCTCCACGAACGCGCTCATCCCCTCGTGGGGTTCCCGGTTGGCGAAGTGCAGGGAGAGCCATTCGCGGCCGTGGCCGACCGTGCTGTGCCAGGAGAGCTCCTTCCAAAAGTTCACCTGCTGCTTAGTGTACCGAAGGCACTCCGGGAACATGCCGAGGAGGCGTTGGCTGAGCTTGCCGACGGCCGCGTCCAGCGCGCTCAGGTCGATCCCATAGCCGTTCGACCCCTGTTGCGCGTAGTGGACCTCTTGTGTTGTCGGTTCGTTGACGAATTCCGTTCCCCGTCGCACGGATGGGGCGACCTCGCTCACGAGACCCCAGTCCAGGGCCTGGGCGGCCGGAATTCTTTCGTTGAGAAACAGCATGGCGCGCGCCCGACGGTCGCCGACCGTGATCGGGAGCCACTGAGTGGCCCCGCCGCACGCCACCGAGCCGACGCCTACCCCCACCTGCCCGAGATACGCGTGCGACGCGACGACCGACAGGTCGCACGCGAGATGGAGCTCGTTTCCACCCCCTACCGTGATTCCGTTGAGCCGGGCGATGGTCGGCTTGCCGCACCGCAGGAGCGATTCGACCGCCCCCTCGAAGAGGCCCATGTACTTCCAGTAGTCCCGGGGACGTTGGGTGTATCGTTCGGCATACTCGCGAACGTCGCCGCCGGTGCAAAACGCCGTGGTTCCCGCTCCGGTGAGGACGATCACACCGACCGCGTCGTCCACCGATGCGTCCTCGACCGCGCGGGAAAGCTCTCGGAGGGTGCGGGTGGCGTACGCGTTGTACACCTCCGGTCGATTGAGGGTGATCCGCGCCACCCCCTCCCGCTTGTCATAGAGCAGATCTCGGAAGCCGGCCGCCTGCGGTGCCATCGGTGCGAGGACGTCGGGTTCCTTCGCGGAAACGGACTGCTTCCGCTGCGTTTTCGTCATTCCAGGGTGTCCGAGTCCGGGAGATGGTCCGCGGATGATTGGCCTTCTCCCGTACCGGTTAGGGGTCACGTGTCAAGGAACTCGGCGTTGCCGGCCGCCAAGTCCAAGAGGCAGGGCGGGGTGGGGGCCTGATGCCCGTCCATTTCGAGACCCGTGGGCACGTCGCTTGGGTTACGTTGGACCGCCCGGAGGCGCTGAATGCCATCGACCCGGAATCTCACGCCGAGCTCGTGGCCGCCTGGACCCGATTTCGGGATGAGGACGACCTCCGTGTGGCCGTACTCACCGGCGCCGGCACGAAGGCGTTCTGCGCCGGAGTCGACCTCAAACGGATGGGAGAGTTCTACCAGGAGGTCCCGGCCGACCAGCGCGTGGAGGTTTGGAACCGCGAGCCAGGGATTGGGGGGATCACCCGGAACCTGGAGGTCGACAAACCGATAATTGCCGCGATCAACGGGATCTGTCTCGGGGGTGGGCTCGAGCTGGCCCTGGCGTGCGACATTCGATTGGCGAGCGAGAACGCCACGTTCGGTCTTCCCGAAGTCAAGTGGGCGATCATCCCGGGGCAGGGCGGGACTCAACGATTGCCGCGAAGTGTGCCGCCCGCGTTCGCACTCGAGATGATACTTACCGGTCGCCCCATCGATGCCGCGCGCGCCGCGGCGATAGGTCTGGTCAACCACCTGTATCCTCTCGACCGCTTGCGGGAGGAAGCCAGCGCGATGGCGGAGACGATTGTCGCGCACCCATCTGGCGCCGTTCGCGCCGCCCTGACCGCGGTTCGCCAAGGAATGGCCCTACCACTTGCCGCCGGCCTGCGGCTCGAGCAGGAGCTGGCCAATCCCCTGCGCGACAGCCCGGACAACCGCGAGGCTCGCTCGGCGTTCCGAGAGAAACGTCCCCCGCGCTGGACCAGCCGCTAAGATTCTTGGCCCGGACCCTTCGCTACCGTGAGGTCTCCGAGCTCGAACGGTCCTTACGCGACGGGCGTCGCGATCGTCGGAAGATAGTCTTCGGAAAGTGTCCCTACGATCGGGATCCGATGCCCGCAGGCTCGGCAGCGGTTATCACGGTCGAGGTTCCAGGACCGGATCGTGAACCCGAAGCGCTCCACGGCGATGTCCCCGCACTTCGGGCAATACGTGTGCTCGAGGGGGTGGCCCCACACATTCCCGAGGTAGACGTACTCGAGGCCCTCGCCTTGGGCGACGGCGTGGAGCTTTTGCAGGGTCGCAATGGGAGTGTCCGGGAAGTCCATCATCTTGTAGTCGGGGTGAAACCGCAGCAGATGGAACGGCGTGGACGTTCCCAGCTCGTCGACGACGAAGCGTGCGAGCTTCCGAGTCGCCTCCACCGACTCACCCACCTCGGGGACGATGAGGTCGGTGACCTCGACATGGACCCCGCGTCGCTTCAGGGCCACGGCCGAATCGAAGATCGGTTCGGGACCCTTCGCGGCGATGTACTTGCGCAGGAAGCCGGGCTCGCCGCTGCCCTTGAAATCGACGCTCACCGCGTCCAGGTGGGGTCCGATCGCCTCGACCGCCTCCGGAGTCATGTAGCCGTTCGTGACGAAGTTCGCAAACAGGCCCGCCGCGTGGGCCTCCCGAATCACATCGAGCGCGTATTCGGCGAAGATGGTCGGCTCGTTGTAGGTGAACGTCACCCCCTGACAGCCGTACCGTCGCGCCCCCTGGACCGCCGCGGCGGGGGAGAGCGATCGACCTGTGACTTCCCTTTCTTGGGAGATCTCCGCGTTCTGGCAATACTGGCAGCGCCAATTGCAGCCCACGGTCCCGATCGAGTAGACGCGCGAGCCCGGATGGAAGTGCGACAGCGGCTTCTTCTCGATAGGGTCCACCTGGACCGCGGACGCCTTGCCGTAGCTCAGCAAGACGAGCCGGCCGTCCACGTTCTTCCGCACGAAGCAGAACCCGTGGGAACCGGCAGGGATCGTGCAGTAACGAGCACAGGCGGTGCACCGGACCTTGCCCCCGTCGAGGGGCTCGTACAATGTCGCTGGATGACCGGTCGCCACCGCCATGGTCTCCCCCGTACGGTAGAAGGCGCCGAACCGAATAACGGTGGTCCTGTCGGCGGCGATTCGACACGAAGTTTCATCTGGCCCGGACCGTCCGTTCCGGCTGGATGAGCGGATCACCTCCGGGACCCGACGCCGCGCGGGAGGCCGCGCGCGTGGAAGCAGCGGTCTCCGCCCGCATCAGCCCTTCTCCGGAGTTCCTAGAACGGGTCGCGAGGGTACGGTTGGAGCTCGTTCGACGGGTCGAGGAGGCGGCGCGGGCTCGCGGCAGTCCGCTGGTCCGTGGACTGGTCGCGGGGAGCGCGGCGCGCGGAACGTTCCTGACGGACCGGCTCGACATCGACCTCTTCCTACTGTTCCCACCGGACCTTTCCCGAGACCGGTTGCGGGAAGAGGGACTCGCCCTGGGCCGGGCGGTGCTCTCCGCGCCGGAGACCCGCTATGCCGAGCATCCGTACCTGCGAGGCAAGTTCGAGGGCTTCCAGGTCGACGCGGTCCCCGGATTCGCCATCGCCGACCCCGCCCACCCTCTTTCCGCCGTCGACCGGACGCCATTCCATCAGACCTACCTCGTCGAGCGGGAGACTCCCGAGACCGTGGCTGAGGTTCGCCTCTCCAAACAGTTCCTCCGTGCGGTCGGTGTCTACGGTTCCGAAGCACGGACGGAGGGGTTCTCCGGATACCTCGCGGAACTCCTCGTAGTGAAGTTCGCCTCGCTCCACGCCCTACTTTCCGCGGCGCGCCACTGGCGTATCCCGGTCCGGCTGGCCGAGCCCGGCAAGGAACCCCCCCGCCTTCCCGAGCACGTGGCGTTGATTCTGGCGGATCCGGTCGACCCGAACCGGAACGTTGCGAGCGCGCTCTCTCGTCGAAACCTCGGCCTGTTCATCCTCGCCGCCGGCGCCTACTTGGACCATCCCTCGGAGAAGTGGTTCGACGTCGCTCCGCGACCGTCGTTCTCCCGGGAAGACGCCCTCCGGCGGCTCCGCGACCGGGGAACGCATGTGTCGGTCGTTACGCTCCCGCGCCCCGACCTCGTGGACGACACCCTCTATCCCCAGGTCCGCAAGGCGGGTCGCACTGTGGCCGAAGAGATGGAACGCTCGGATTTCGGCACGGTCGGATGGGCGGTCGCGGCGGAGAGCGAACGGGTGGTCATCGTGCTCGAACTCGCCCACGCCCGACGCTCGGCCGTGCGACTGCAGGACGGACCGCCGGCCGGCATCGACCGGGTCGGGAACTTCCTCACGAAGTGGTCCGAGACGCAGGCGCCCGTGCTTCAAGGGCCCTACGTCCGCGAGGACGGAAGCCTCGCAGTCGAGTCCCGTCGGGTCGACCGCGAACCGGAGGCCGTCCTGCGGGCGGCGTTTCCCCGACTCTCGCTCGGCAAGGACCTGACGCCCGCCACGGCCAACCAGGCAGAGATCCACCCGCTGGCCGATGTCGCGGACTCCCCGGCGCTCCTCGAGGCGCTTCGGGAGCTGCTCGCGAAGCGGCTTCCGTGGCTGGACCCGGTCTAGATGGTCGGCGACACGTTCAGCAGCACGAACCAGAGCGCCAGCCAGCCGAAGAACTCGAGCGCGATCAGTCCCGCCCAGTCCCCGCGGGTGTAGAGCGAGGACTTTCCCCGAACGCGACGGATCAGGTACGGGCTCGCGATGAGTCCGACGATGCCCAGAGGAAACGACACGAGGACCGGGAGACCGACGGCCGTGAGCGCCCAGCCCATGACCCCGAGCAGAAATGCGATGAGGGTGGCGAGGAGGAGAGCCCCTGTCAGCTCGAACTCCTTCGTCATGAACCCCAGTTCGTCGAACACGGGGAATTCGAACGCGGCGGCTTCCTCTTCCTCCAGCTTTCGACGGACCTTCTTCGCCATGGGCTAGCCTCCGGGGAGAGCGTGGGCGCGGTGATAGAGGTCCTCGGCGTGGTAGGAGCTGCGAACCAGCGGGCCGGCCTCCACGCCAGCGAATCCCAGTCCCAGGGCCAGGTCGCGATGTCGCTGGAATTCCTCGGGAGGGACGTATCTTGCGACGGGAACGTGCCCCGGGCTCGGACGCAGGTACTGCCCCAGCGTGAGCAGGTCGACGCCGGCGTTCCTAAGGTCCCGGAACGCGGTCTCGAGCTCCGCGGGCGATTCGCCGAGGCCCAGCATCACCGAGCTCTTGGTGACGAGACCAGCCGGTCCGAACCGGCGGGCGGCGGCGAGCACCGAAAGCGATCGGTCGTATCCCGCCCGCGGGTCGCGCACTTTCGGGGAGATCGAACGGACGGTCTCCAGATTGTGGGCGAGCACGTCGGGCGGAGACTGCCAGAGCGGTTCGAGGGCCCCGAGCCGACCCCCGAGGTCACCGATGAGCAGTTCGACCAAGGTGGTCGGTGAGGCGTCCCGGATCCGGCGGACCGTTTCGGCGAGCAGGGACGCCCCGCCATCGGTCAGGTCGTCGCGACAGACCTGGGTCAGCACGACGTACCGTAGGCCCCATTCCTGGACCGCCTGGGCGACCCGCGACGGCTCGGACCGGTCGACGACCCCGCGGGGCCAGTGGGTGGTGACCGCGCAGAACCCGCACCGACGGGTGCAGTCAGTGCCGAGCAGCATCAAGGTAGCCGAACCCGCGGACCAGCATTCCGGGAGGTTCGGGCACCGTGCCTCTCGGCACACGGTGCCGAGCCCCAGGTTCTCGAGAATCCCTCGCACCTCCGGATACACCGGACCATGCGGCGGGCGGACCTTGATCCACGCCGGGAGTTGGTGGGTGGGCCGAAGCGCTGCGGTCCCGCTCTCCGAGCTCGCCACGTCGCGCCGAGCGGGGTGGGCTCCTTAGCCTTTGCGCGCGCGACCCCGTCCGAGTCGCTCTTCGAGAAGGGTTGCCAGGTAGCTCGCGGGCAGTTCGTCCATGGCGACCTGGCTGGACTCCCCGGACGAACCCGTCTCCAGGGTGACGAGGCCGTCCCGCTCCAGCTCCTTGAGCGTGCGCCAGAACGTCGTTCGACTCATGGCCGAAGCCCGTAGCTCCTCCAGGAGGGCCGTGTGGTTCGTCCGCAGTTTCTGGCTGGGGGTGGAGGTGGCGCGTCCCTTGAGGGTCCGGGAAAGGGAGAGCAGCACGCCCAGCTCGTTGGTCGAGAGCGCCTCGAGCTGGGTCTCGGAGACCGTGGGGAGCAACGAACCCTTGGCCCGGCGCACGTGCTCGGCAGAGATCGCATCCGCGCCCGCGTCCTCGGCCGCGTGCGCGGCGCCGGCCAAAAGCTCGAGAGCGAACCGGGCGTCCCCGTTCGGGGCCGCGATACGAGCGATCTGGTCCAGGACTTCGGGCTCGTGGCTGCCCGGGCGCAACGCGAGCTCGGCGCGCGCGGCGAGGATGTCGGAAATGGCCGCCCGGTCGTACGGGGCGAGGGAGAGACGATGGGTCACTCCGAAGCTCGACCGACTGGCCGGGTCCAAGTACGGGAGCAGGTCCTCGACCGCGATCAGAACGAGCGAGATCGACCCGAGCTCGACCTCCCGCGAGCGTGACAGCAGGTAGACCAGCTTCGTTTCCTGCCGGACCAGGCTGGAAGCCTCATCGAGCAGGACCAGAAGGTGTCGAGGATTCTTCCGAATCCCCTGCTCGAAGACGTCGAGCATCTCGGAGAGGCTGTATCCCCGGTCGGGGAGCGAGACGTCGACGCTGCGCAGCAGGTCGAGCATGACCGTGCGGTCGCTCGCCCGTCGCCAGCAGTTCACGTACGCCACGTGGACGGGATAGCCGCCGGTGCGGCCGGCGCGTTGGAGGTCCGCCCCCACCAGTCGAGCGAGGGCAGTCTTTCCGCTCCCCACCGGGCCGGTAAGCATTAGATTGTAGGGCAGACCCTTCACGAACGCTTCCCGGTATCGTTTGGAGGTGAGCTCGAGCTCCTTTTCCCGATGGACGAGCCGCGGGGGCAGGAACGAGGGGTCGAGAGTTTCCTCCCGGACCAGGATGCGCGACATGCGGCTCACCAACCGGGTCCGGGGGCGAACGAGCATGATATCATCTTCGACCCCTACGCCGCCGTCCTCCATGATGCCCGACCCCGACACAGGCCACGGCCGCTCGGACGAGTTCGTCCGCCGGTGCGGCCGCGTCCAGTACCCGCCATCGCGGCCCCCGCGAGAGCGATCGGTAAGCGCGGGCCACGCGGGCGAGCGTCCGGGCTTGTTCGAGCGGACCGCGTCGTCGCGCGCGGTCGCCGAGTCTGCGGAGCGCCGTCCGAGGTGAGATCTCTAGGAGGATCACTCGATCCGGCGCTCGCGTTGCGGTCCGCTGCAACTCCTCCAGTCGCCGTCGCTCGCGGAGCGGCAACGCGCTTCCTTGGTATGCGAGGGTGGAATAGAAGGACCGGTCGGTGACCACCACGTCGTGGCGGGAGAGCGCCCTCTCCAGAGCCGGTCGGGCGAGGTACCGGTCCACCGTGAAGTAGACCGCCCCGGTCCAGGGGTCATCGCGACTGACGCTCTGGGCGAGCGCGCCCAGCTTCGAGTCCGACGGCTCACGTCGCAGCGCGACGGAAAGGCCCCGGCGGCGAAGCGCGCGAGTCAGCGCTCGGGCCAGGGTCGATTTTCCTGCCCCGTCGATCCCTTCGAGGGCGATCAGCCGAGCTCGGTGCACGGGAGAAGAGGGGCTCATGGCGGCCCTCGGGCGGGCGGCTGGAGCCGGAGTCCGTAGACCCGCTCCACCGACTCGACGAACGGCACCCAGAGGAGCTCCCCGCCGCCGTCGGTATCCGCAATTGCCGTGGCCCTCCGAGGAACGGTGGCCAGATCCATCACGGCCCCGGGACGCGCGGGGTCGTCCAAGAAATCCGTTTCGAGGAACCACGGGCCGGGGTCGTGGATCACGTCCCGTACCAGTTCCCGCCGTGCGAGGTAGGAAGGGGTCACAGCACTTCGCTCGGACGTCGCGAGGCGGCTGCGCGCATAATGCTTCACCACGCGATGCCTCGGCACCCCGACGTCGTCCGCGAGCCGGGCCAGCTCGCGATATCCGCTGGCATCCAGGTCTTCGGAATGGACGACGACCGGGCAATCGGATTCACGCGCCACCCGCAGCGCGTGTCGGAAGGCCTCCTCCGCGGCCGCGCCGACATCGGGCGGCACGGCGAAGTGGGGCCGTCCCACCTCACCCAGGGCGACCGCCCGCCGGTCCCGAACCCATTTCCCGGCCAGGTCCAGTGCTGCCCGGTGCAACTCAAGTGCGGGTCCCAACCCGATCACTTTGGCGGCTTCCACGAGGTCGACCGGATACGGGGCGAGTACGGGGTACACGACCACGTCCGCTTCCGAAACGATGCTGCGGGCGAGGCTCTCCGTGACCCCGAATTGACGTTCGTATTCGTCCAGCGTGCGCGGGACGACGCGTGTGTAGTTCTGCGTGGCAAGGAATAGATGCGTGCCTCCCGCGCGACGGAAGCGCTTCGCGGCCGCCACCCCCTCTCCCGCGGGGGAGAGGTGGCAGTGGTGGTCGACGACCGGGAGCCCGTGGGGAAGCGGCATACCCGGGGTCCGGGGCGGGGTTTACCGAAGGAGGCCCGCGCCCTGGAGTTCCTTCGTGATCTTCTTGACCGCGACCTCGACGTCCGACGGCTTGCGCGCGCCGGTGCACACGAGCTTGCCGCTGCCGAACAGGAGAACGACGACCTTGGGTTCTTCGATGCGGCAGACCAGCCCGGGGAATTGCTCGGGTTCGTACTCGACCCGGTCCAACCCCAGCGTCACAGCGATGGCGTTGAGATTGATCTCACTCTCGAGGTCGGAGCTCGCAACGATGTTCTGGACCTCGATCTTTGGGTGCATGTTGATCTTTTGACCGCCCTTCTTGATCTGGGAGGCGACCGTGCGAATGGACTCCTCGACCTCGTGCATGCTTTTCGCGCCCGTGCAGACGACCTTGCCCGAGCGGAACAGCAGGATGGCGGTCTTCGGCTGTTTCAGCCGATAGATCAGCCCGGGGAATTGCTCGGGTTCATACTCCGCCCCGTCCAGGCCCAGTGCGATCGACTGCAGGTCGAGTTCGTCCCCCAGCGATGTCGACGCCACGACGTTCTCGATGCGGATCTTGACCAAGGAAATCCCTCGGCGCGGGAGCATTTAAGGAGGTATTTAAATCGTTGCCAGAGGCCCGACCGTCAGACGGGCTCGAGACTACGATTCCCTCGAACGCCGACGTTTCGGGAGCCAGAAGAACACGACACCGGCGACCGTAACCACCTAGAGTGTCGCGAGGCCGGTGACGACCGCCGAGACAGACGGTTCGGGCCAACTCAGGAAGGATCTCGCAGCCACTATGAGCACGGCCGCGGGTCCCACCCCGACGCCCAGGCACCAGAACGTAAGCAGGGCATCGCTGAAGCCCGGAGTCGGCGGACCGCCCAGCCGGGGGGATTGTGTTGGCGGCGCGGTCGAACCTGCCGGCATCCGCATGCTCGGCCCTATCGTGGTCCCGGAGGCGATCCGCCTGCACTTCCTTCCCCGGAATGCACGGCCGGGGAGTGCGGAGCGACGGTCGGCACCTCCGTTCCGGGGCCCGTGAGCCGGAAGGTGGCGAACTTCTGGCAGCGCGCGCAACGCAAGTACTGGGAGTTCCAGAGACCGATCGCGGTGAACGAGGCACCCGGAGCAAGCTCGTAGTCGAACTGGCCAGCGCACTTGGGACGGGTGAGCCGGCGCACCAGTAGCCGGCCCATCGGGGTTGGTCAGCCCGTCCTCGGCACTTGAGCTATGCCGGCGGTTCGTTCTCCCGGTCGGAAACATGGGCGAACGCCGGCCCGCCCAGCTCGTCCTCGGTGGGCAGTCCGAAGAATTCCCGGACCACCCGTCGGGTGAACCCCCAGAGGACCTGCCCGTCCACGACGGTCGCGTTGACCTGGGCCGGACCGCGGGGGGTTTGCCGAGTCACCCTGCGGGTAATGCCCAGCGTCGAGCGAGGAAGCCAGAAGACGTGGGCCACTTCCGTGGGGTTCCGCGGGGTGGGAGGGGTCGCCACCGACCCGATCGTGGCCGCGAAGACACCCACGTGAAGACCGAACCGGGGGGCAAAATTCGTCCCTACGTAGTGTGGGGGACCGGCCAGGTCCGAGGATTTCAACCCGACCTCCTCTTCGAGCTCCCGGAGGGCGGTGGCCGTGAGCGAGCCGTCTCCTTCCCCCACATGCCCGCCGGGGAACGCGACATGCCCGGAGGCCGGGTCGTCCGGGTTCGTGGCCCGGACGATGAGCAGGGTCTCGACCTCATGAAGCCCGTTTCGCAGGACGATCATCACCGCGGCTCCCGCCGTGGTAACCGGAGGCGTCAGCACCGGGAACCGCGCGAGCAACCCATCGAGGGTCGCCGGGGCCGTACCGACCAGAGGTGCCGACGGGTCAGTCACGGTTCGGCGACTGCCAGTCGTAGGCGACCTTCTGGCGCACCGTGGCCTGGTCCGAGGGGTGCATCTCCCCCGCCCCGGTCGACCGTTCGAGCGCGACGACTCGGGCGCGCAGCTCCTTGAGATCCTGCTCCAGCTGAGCGATCCGGGCGATGAGTTGCGGGCTTGCGGCCTCGGCCATTGCACCGGAATCGGGAACCGGAAGATAAGTTCGAGGGCCCGGGCTGCTCGGGTTACCGGGCGACCGGGGGCGGAGTCGCTGCCTCCACCCCTTGGACGAACGTCGTGATCGCTTGGGCGGTCTCCTCCGGCCGTTCGACCGGTATCATGTGGCCGGTCTGGGCCAGGATGCGTATCTGCGCTCCGGGGATCGACTGACGGAGGATCCGGCCGTGGGAGGCATCCACTACCGCGTCGTCCATCGCTTGGACGATGAGCGTAGGGACCCGCACGCTCGCGATACGGCTGCGCTCGTCGAACGCACCCATCGCATGTGACCATTTCACGGCTGGGATGAGGTCCAGATGCTTGACCTGCTCGCGCAGCTGGTCCGCAAAATCGAGGTGGGCTTCGATCCAGTCCGGATAGTACAGGTCCTTCAGGATCCGCAGAGCGAACGGGTCCGGGCCTTCCTTGGAGTAGGTCTCCTCCCACCGCTCCGCCATCGCGCGCGTGTGGGGGTCGGTGTACGCCGCCCCGCTCACCATCGTGAGGCTGCGTACACGCTCCGGCTTGTCGAGCGTCAAGCGGAGGGCGAGGAGGGCTCCGCCGCTCAGCCCGACGAAATGGGCAGCGCTCACGCCTTTCTGGTCCAGTAGTGCGAGGACGTCGCCCGCTAGCTCGGCGAACGTGAAGTGAGACCCGGACGGGGTGGACGTCGTCCCATGACCGCGAAGGTCGGGGGCGATGACGTGAAAGTGAGGGGAGAGCAGCGAGATGACGGGGTTCCATACCGTGTGGTTGCCCCCGACGCCGTGGAGCAGGACGACCGTCGGGCCGCTCCCTTCTTCTCGGCAGTGAAGCTCGGTGGGCGGGGCGAACTCCTCGACCATCGGACGAATGACCGCTGCGGGAACTTAACTCCGCCCGCCCCCGCGGCGTCTCGAGCGCAGCCCTATATAGCCGACCCGAGGTGGCCGGCGCGATGGCGCGGGGCGTGATGCTGATGAGCGGGGGGATCGACTCTCCGGTCGCCCTGCACTACCTGTTGCGCCAGGGCCACGAGCTGGTCGCGGTCCACATGGATAACCGTCCGTTCACGGACGATTCCCCTCTGGAGAAGGTCGTCGACCACCTCACGTTGTTGCGCGAGCGATATCACCAGCCCATCCCCCTGTACCTGGTGCCGCACGGGTCGACCCAGGTCACCCTGATGCGCACCACGGACCGTCACGTCGGGTGCGTGCTCTGCCGCCGTTTCATGTGGCGGTCGGCCGAACGTATCGCGGAGCGAGAACAGGCGACCTTCCTGGCCACGGGGGAGGCGCTCGGACAGGTCGCCTCGCAGACCCTGTCCAACATGCGGAGCGCCACGGTCTCGGTCCATCTTCCAATCGTCCGTCCGCTGATCGGGTTCGACAAGCAAGAGATCGAAGCGGTCGCGAAATCGATCGATACCTACGGGATATCGACCCGGCCCGGAGTCTGCTGCCAGGCGGTGCCGGACAAGCCGGCGACCCGCACGAATCTGGTCCAGATACTTCAGGAAGAAGAACGGGTCGACGTCGAGCAAATGATCGACGATTGTGTTCGTAGGGCCGTCATCCTCTAGCGCCCCCCCCGGGGCCTAGGACCACCGGCCCGACTCTCGATGGCAAATGGGCCACCGGGTCATGCGGCTGATATACCCCACCGATGTCGCGCTTCGCATGGCTCCGCCCCCTCTCGCGCCGAGCTACCCGAACACGGCGTACCTGGTCAGTCTCCTTGGAGGGGTCTTCCTGGTATTGGGGGGACTGACGGACCTCGCGACCGGTGCCCTCCTCCGGTCCGCCGGGCTCGAGGTGGTTGGGCTTGGCACCGGAGGAAAGATCCTGCTCCTCGGGCTGGGCGTCGTGGGGTTGGCCGTGGGGCTCATCGTGGTCTACGGTGCGCTGCAGATCCGGAACCGCCCCGAGACCGCGCACACCTGGGGTGTTCTCATCGTTGCGTTCTCCCTCGTGAGCCTAGTGGGAAGTTCCGGCTTCCTGGTCGGCCTCGTTCTGGGCCTGATCGGTGGAATCCTCGCACTGCGATGGCAACCCCCGGTGCCGATAGTAGGGAATGGCTCCACCTTCAGAAGAGGCCCGCCCTGGACCCCGGCAGTCTCTCTCGCCCCGCCCCCGAGCGCTACGGCCTCCCGGGTCTGCCCGGCCTGCGGGTCGGCGGCTGTTCCGGCGGCGAGTCGCTGCCCGAACTGTGGGACAGGGCTCCCCGGCCCGTAGAACGACCGCGGCAGCAGCTACGCGTCGATGGCCTCCGAATCGAGGCAGGAACCGGGGCATGTATCGCAAGCTTCGCGTATGTTCCAACAGCGGAGCCTACGAAGCGATCCCCGATCCGCCGCGCCCGCTGGACCTGGCTCAGGTCCGCCGCGCCCTCGAGCGAGAAGGGGTCGCGGTGGTCGATGCCCGCGTGATGCTGATCGTCGGCCTTGACCCGGAAGTAACGGTTAGCCGGAACGGGCGGCTTCTGTTCAAGACCCGCGACCCAGCGCTCGCCGAGCGGGCGTTCGAGCGTTTGCGCGGGATACTAGCGCTCTCCGAAGCGGAACCGCGACCGAAAAGTCGCTCCAAACCCGGTTAGGTTAAGGTGGCCACAGGTCTAGCTACGGTCGAGGTGACCGTGCGCGAGGCATGGGTGGTTGGAGCGGCCTCCAATCGATTCGGAAAGATGAAGGAGACCGGCCGGGAGGCCGCGACTCGAGTCTCCTTGGAGGCGATCCGGCAATCCGGGCTCGAGCCGAAGGACATCGGATACACCTTCGTCGCCAACTGCTTCGGGATCGCCGAGCATCAGGCGCACGTCGGCCCCTTGATCAACAACGGGCTCGGCATCCCGGATACCCCGTCCGTGACCCTCGAATCCGCCTGCTCTTCCTCCAGCGCCGCTCTCCACGAGGCGTTCGTCCACGTGGCCGGAGGATTCGACGACGCGGCCCTTGTGGTCGGTGCCGAGAAGCTCTCCCACATGGACACTCTGGCCGCCACGAGCTACTTTGCCATCGCGGCCGATTACGCGTTCGAAACGATGAACGGGGCGACGTTTCCCGGACTCTACGCGACCCTCGCCAGCGCGTACCGCAAGGCCTTCCCGACCACGGACGAGATGTTCGGGGCGGTGGCCGTGAAGAACCACGCGAACGCGGCCCGAAACCCGCACGCACACTTCCAGAAGGAGATCTCGATGGCCACGTATCTCGCCTCTCCCATGGTCGCGAGTCCGTTGCGTCTCTATGATTGCTGCCCGTTCTCGGACGGCGCATCGGCGGTCGTGGTGGCGGCCAAGGACTTCATGAAGAAACCGGTCAGCGAACCGCTCGTGATCCGGGCCTCGGTCCGATCCGGTTCGGTGACCGACATGCAGGACCGACCGGACCTACTCGGCCTGCCGGCGACCCGGACCGCAGCAGCGAAGGCGTTCCGGCTGGCGAGAATGGAGCCGAAGGACATCGACTTCCTCGAGGTGCACGATTGCTTCACGATCGCCGAGGTGCTCGCGCTGGAGGACCTCGGGTTCTTTCCCCGAGGGACGGCGGCGAAGGAGAGCCTGGAAGGAGTCACGGCGCGTGATGGAAATCTCCCGGTCAACCCCTCGGGGGGTCTCAAGGCGAAAGGGCACCCCGTCAGTGCCACCGGCGCGGGCCAGGTAGTGGAGATCTTCGAACAGGTGAACGGACTCGCCAAGGGTCGCGAGGTCCCGAGGACCCGGACCGCTCTCGCGCACAATGTCGGCGCGACCGGAGGCTCGTGTTCCGTCCACATCTTTTCGCGTAGATAGGGGGGATGGACGCGTCCGAGAATCAATCACCTACCGTTCCGCACAGCATCGACGACTTCGTGAAGGGCTACGAAGAGGCGGGCAAGCTCCGGGGATTCCGTTGCCCGAACTGCGGCCTCGTTACGGCGACCTGGGGTCTCGCCTGTTCCCGGTGCGGCCGGCCCGACCTCGAGGAGGCCGAACTGTCGCCGCGGGGATGCATCATCGCCTGCACGATCCTGCACGTCCCCGGAAATGAGTTTCTCAACGATGCTCCGTATGCCTACGTGGTGGTCGAACTCGACGGAGGAGGTCGGATCACCGGCTGGATGCCCACGGTGCGGGCCGAGACCGACCTGAAGATTGGTGAACGCGTCCGATTCAACCCGAGCTACCGACCGGGGGTCCAATTCATCAAGGAGTCCGAGGTCCCGCCTTCCGGTTGACCGATCCATGAGTGCCGCGGCTCCGTCCGACGTTCCACCGGTCTGGACGCGTCACTACCCCTCGGACGTCCCCCCGCACGTCGCGGTCCCGGACCAACTTCTGACCGAGCTGGTGGAAGAGAGCGTCCGACGCTGGGGGCGCCGGACGGCGCTGGTCTACTACGGCGCGAAATGGACCTACCAGGAGTTCTGGGCGCAGACCGAACGGTTTGCGGCCGCGCTCGCTCGAGAAGGGGTTGGGGCAGGAGACCGGGTGGCGCTCTATCTGCCCAACTGCCCCGTCTACCCGGTCGCGTTCTTCGGCGCCCTGCGACTCGGCGCGGTGGTGGTCCAGGTGAGCCCGCTGTATCTCGGGCAGGACCTGACCCGTCTGATCAAGGACTCGCAGCCGAAGTCCCTGGTCACGCTGGAGTTCCTGTACCCGAACCTGGCGAAGGTGCGGAACGAAGCGCCGGTCGCGAGCGTCTTCGTCGCGCGGCTGCGCGAGCTCTATCCCTGGTACCTCCGACCCTTCGTCAACAGCGTGATGCGGCGACAGAAGCTGTCCACCGAGTTCCCGACCGACGGCTGGGTTCGGCCGTGGCGGCAGGCGATGCGGACCCCGGGGACCGCGCCGCTCTGGAAGGGCGACCCGGCGACGACGGTCGCGGTCCTGCAGTACACGGGGGGAACGACCGGAAAGCCGAAGGCGGCGATGTTGAGCCATCGCAACCTGGTCGCCAATGTCCTGCAGTCGAACGCCTGGAACACGACGCGGCGCCCGGGGGAAGAGGTGATCATGGCCGCCATCCCGTTCTTCCACATCTACGGGCTGACGATCGCCCTGCTCCTCGGACTCGCCGAGGGCGGCACCGTCGTGCTTCAAACTAAGCCGGAGATCCCCGAGCTTCTCAAGTTGATCGACCGATACCGGCCCACCCAGTTCCCCGGGGTGCCCGCGCTCTACCAGGCGCTCAACCAGCAGCCGGACCTCGCGAAATTCGACCTCCGCTCGGTCCGGTATTGTCTCAGCGGTTCGGCCCCGCTGCCCCTCGAGGTAGCGCGCCGCTTCCAGGAGCTCACCGGGGCGGCCGTGGTCGAGGGCTACGGACTCTCGGAGGCGTCGCCCGCCACCCACGCGAATCCCCTCACGGGGGAACGCCGGGCCGGCTCGGTCGGCCTACCGCTGCCGGACACGTTCGAGCGCATCGTCGACCTGGACGACCCGGCGAAGGTTCTCGGTCCCGACCAGGTGGGAGAGCTCGAGGTGCGCGGCCCCCAGGTGATGCTGGGCTACTACCACGAGCCGGAGGAGACCGCGCTCGTGCTGACGGACGGATGGTTGCGGACCGGCGACATCGCCCGGATCGATTCGGACGGGTACGCCTACATCGTGGACCGGAAGAAGGACATGGTCAACGTCTCGGGGATGAAGGTCTATCCTCGAGAGGTCGAGGAAGTGTTGTACCAACATCCCGCGGTCGCCGAAGCCGCCGTCATCGGCGTCCCCGACCCGACCCACGGCGAGGTCGTGAAAGCGTTCGTCGTGAAGAAGCCCGGAGTGACAGTCAGTGCGGAGGAGCTGATCGCATTCGTGCGCGGCCAGATCGCCCACTACAAGGCTCCCCGCTCGGTAGAGTTCCGGGACTCGCTGCCGCGTAGCGGAGTCCAGAAGGTGTTGCGTCGCGTGCTGCGGGAAGGACCGAGCCCGGCTCCCCCGACCGCGACCGGTTCCCCCACCTAGAGGCCGCGCGTCAATAGGTCCCGCGAGATCACAAGACGCTGGATCTCGTTCGTCCCCTCGAAGATCTCGCCGATCCGTGCGTCACGGTACGCCCGCTCGATCGGGGTGCCGCGGATGTACCCGAGTCCGCCATGGATCTGCAGGGCCTCGTCGATCACTTCGCCGGCCCATTCGGAGGCGAGGCACTTGACGATCGCCGCTTCCCGGGTCTTGTCGACCCGTTCCAGACGGTTCCACTTCTTCGGGTCGGGACCCATCCGGTCCTGGTGCGCGGCGGCGTGATAGACCATGAAGCGTAGAGCGTGGATCTTCATCGCCATGTCGGCGAGCTTGAACTGGATCGCCTCGTACTCGCTGATGGGTAGTCCGAACTGCGTGCGGTTCTTGGAGAAATCGAGCGCCTGGGTGGTCGCCGCCTCCATGCCGCCCAGCGACGCGGCGCCGAGGGAAACGCGGCCCACATCCAGGGCGGTCATGGCCACGTGGAACCCCTTACCCACCTCGCCGAGCACCCGGTCGGGTCCCGCCTCCACATGGTCGAGGATCAGCTCGGCCGTCGAGGTCCCGTGCAAGCCCATCTTCTTCTCACAGCGGCCCACCTTGAACCCGGGGAGATTGGAATCGATCAGGAAGGCCGTCACGCCTCCGTTGGGTCCGAGCTTGACGTCCGTGCCCGCCATCAGGACGATCGTGTCGGCCTCGCGGCCGTTCGAGACGTAGATCTTGTTGCCGGTGATCACCCAGTGGTCGCCCTGCTTCTCGGCGGCCGTGTGGACCGCGCCGGAGTCGCTGCCGGACCCGGGCTCGGTCAGGCTGAAGGCTAGGAGCTTCTCGCCTTTGGCCGCAGGAACGAGCCACCGCTGTTTCTGCTCCTCGGTACCGTACGAGAGCAGCGGGGTGGTCCCTAGGGAGGTGTGGGCCCCGACGATCGTGCCGTGGGAGGCGTCGACCTTGCCCAGTTCCTCGAGGAAGATGCAGTAGCCGACCTTGCCGAGGCCCAGTCCTCCGTACTCCTCCGGAATGGGAACGCCGAAGTACCCTTCTTCCTGCATTCGTCGCACCGTCGCCCGGGGGAATTCCTCCTTCTCATCCATCTCCGGGACGATCGGCGCGACCTCCTTCTGGAGAAACGTCCGCACGGCGTCCCGGAACGCCTCCTGGTCCGCGGTGAACGAGAATTCGATCGGCATGGTCACTCTCCCTTGAACTTCGGAGGCCGTCGCTCCGAGAATGCGAGGATCCCCTCGGCCAGGTCCGAGCTCGTGAGCACTTCCTTTTCGAAGAGCTTCGCCTCGTTCTCCAGGCCCTGGGCCAACGGGGACTGCAGCCCCTCCGCGATCGCCCTCTTGGCGGCTTGGACGGCCTTCGGCGCACGCTGCGCGATCGTATGGGCGAGGTCCCTCGCCGCGCGCAGCTCTTGGCCGGCCGGGACCGTTCGGTTGACTAGTCCGATCTTGAGCGCCTCCGCCGCGGAGATCATCGCTCCGGTGAAGATGAGCTCTTTCGCCTTGGCGATACCGACCAGGCGGGGCAGGCGTTGGGTGCCGCCGTACGCCGGCATCAGTCCGTAGTTGACCTCAGGGGCTCCGAGCTTGGCCGAATCGCCGGCGATCCGCAGGTCGCATGCGAGAGCGAGTTCCAGGCCGCCGCCCAGCGCGAGGCCGTTCACCGACGCGATCACGGGCACGCGCAGGTTCGCGATCCGCCCGAACAGCTCGTGGCCACGCCGAACGATCGCCGGGGCCGTCGTCAGGTCAAGGGTCGCCATCTCCTTGAGGTCGGCGCCCGCGCTGAAGTACTGACCGTTTCCAGTGAGGACCACGGCCCGGGCGCTCCGGTCAGCGTCGACCTCGCGGACCCGCTGGTCGAGCTCGGACAACAGCACCGTACTGAGCGCATTGACCGGGGGATTGTTGAGCACGAGAATCTCGACGCCGTCCTCCTCGCGCTTGTGACCAACCTTCTCGGATTCTGCCAACGTACGCACCCGTTTGGCGAGGCGCGCCCGGGCACTTAATCAATCCTCCCCGCCCGAGCGGAATCAAACGGCCGCTCCGCGCGCGCATACCCTAAGTAAACGACCGTGGTGCGCCGCGCGTGCCCCGACGCGAGCTGCTTTCCCTGTCGCTGTACGCGCTCCTCGCGAGCAACCGCGGCGGGTTGTTCATCGTCTTTCTGCCCCTCTACCTGGTCGAGGTCAAGGGCGCGTCGCTGCCAATCGCGCTCACGATCCTTACCCTCGCCTGGCTACCGGGAACCCTCCTCGGTCCCTGGGTCGGCCGTCTGTCGGACCGAGCCGGGCGCCGCCGACCGTTCCTCCTTCTCGGAGAAGCCGCGGCGTTCCCGTTGTTCCTCGCCATCACGTTCGCGCCCGGATACCTGTGGGCCGGAGGGCTGTTCATCGCCGCCGAGATTGCTCTGTCCATCGGCGGACCCGCCTACACCGCGTACGTGGCGGACGTCACGAGGACCAACGAGCGCGGAGAGGGGTACGGGTTGTTGAACGCCACCTCGAACGCCGGCGGCGTCATCGGATTCGTCCTCGCCGGGGTCGTCACCTTCTACTTCGGCCTGGCGGCGCTCTTTCCGTTCGTCGTCGCGGTGATGATCGGGACGCTCTCGGTCGTGATCTTCCTCGTGCCGGACCTTCATCTCGACGTACCCGTGGCACGACGACGTCCGTTACGCGAGATGAAGCCGGTGATCACGTTCTCCTTCGCGGTATCGATCCGGGCCATCGGCAGCGGGGCGATCGCCACGTTCTACGGGTTCCTTGCGGCGAGCCTCGGCGCCAACGACCTGGAGGTGAGCGTAGTGGCGATCGCCGGCCTTCTTACCGGAGCCGTGGTGTCGCTGCCCCTCGGACGCATGATCGACCGCCGCGGAGAGATCCGGGGGATCTGGTACGGCACGGCGTTGACCCTGGCTTCCTACGGGATCTTCCTGTTGTCCACCCAGTGGGAAGAAACGATCCCCGCGCAGGCGGTGCGCAACGCCGGCCTCGCCCTCGTCGGCACCGGCATGAACGCCTGGGTGGCCCGCATGGCCCCGGTCGACCAACGGGCCGAATACCTCGGCGTGTTCACCCTCATCAACTCCTCGTTGTGGAGTATCGGCCCGCTGGTCGGAGCGGTGGCGATCGAGGTCGCCGGCTACCCCGGACTGTTCGCCATGGCGATCGCGACCACGGTGATCTCGTTGGTGATCATGGAGATCCTGTACGGAGAGATGGGGATCCGCCGATTCTATCGAGCGCACACGGCCGCGGCGTCGTCCTGATCCCCGAGCGTCACCGCACTCTCTTATAGCGCGGGGTCGTCGTCCGGCCGTGCAGCGTCCCACGACGTTCGCGGACGCCCGGTCCTCGTTCGAGGACGCGGAATTCGTCATCGTCGGCGTCCCGTTCGACCGCACTACCTCGTTCCGACCCGGGGCGCGTTTCGGGCCGGACTCGATCCGCATGCATTCCTGGAACTTCGAGTCCTACGACCTCGAAACCGGCATCGACCTGGCCGACGCAGCGATCCATGACCTGGGCAACGCGGACGAGGCGGGCAGCTCCGAAGACATGGTCCGGATGGTCCGGGAAGAGATCGGCCCGATCTACGCGGCGGGCAAGGTGCCGATCGTCCTCGGGGGTGACCACGCGTGTTCCCCACCGGTGGTCGAGGCCTACCCGGCCGACGCTCCTAGCCTGGGGGTCCTGTATCTGGACGCCCACATGGATTTCCGCGACAGCTATCTGGGGGACCGGCGCAGCCACGGCTGCTCATCGCGGCGGATCTTGGAGAAGGTCGGCTCGCGCAACATCGTCGTTCTGGGGGTTCGTTCGGTCTCCCACGAGGAGATGGAGGACAACAAAGCGATCGGCATGTCCTACGTGACGGCCCACGACATCGTCCGCGACGGGATCCAGGCGGCGGTCCAGCGCGCCCTGAACATGCTCAAGACCGAGCGGATCTACATCTCGCTCGACATCGACGCCATCGACCCGGCGTACGCCGGGGGCACCGGAACGCCCGAACCGTTCGGGCTCACGCCGCGGGACGTGAAGTACGTCATCGGCCAGGCCGCGCCGCGCCTCGCCGGGCTCGACATCATGGAGGTCAGCCCCCACTACGATAACGGCAACACGAGCCTGCTCGCGGCCCGCCTCGCCCGAGAGGCGATCGTCCGCTCCCTCGCCGCGCGACGGGGACATTGACGACGGGGTCATCCATGACCAACGAGGAGCCGACGGGACCGACGGTGTCGCGCGGCGCCGAAGCCGCACTGCGCAAGGTCGACTGGTGGGGTTTCCCGGCGCTGCTCAAGGACCGGGATCCAAAGAGTTACCGACCCAAGGCGTTGGACGACCGCCTGCGCCGGGAGCGAACGCGCAACGAGGCCCGTCTGCTCGTGGACGCCCGCCGGCTCGGAGTGCGGACCCCGATCATCTACGACATCGACGTGGTTCGCCACCGCCTGATCCTGGAGGAACTTCCGGGTCCGACGCTTCGAGAGCTCCTCGAGGACCCGGCGCTTCCCCTCGACACCCTACTGACCGCCGTCCGCTCCTTTGGCCGCGCGCTGGGCCGGCTTCACGCCGGACGACTCGCGCACGGTGACCTGACCAGCTCGAACGTGCTCTTCCCCGACGGTCCGGAAAAGCCGCCGGCGTTCCTCGACCTCTCGATGGGGACGAGGAGCCCCGGTCTCGAAGAGCTGGGGATCGACCTGCATCTCGTCGAGGAAGACCTGAAGGCGCTTCACGCAAAAGCCGAGGCCCTCGTTCGCGCGTTCCACCAGGGGTACGCCGAAGGGAACCCGGACGGCGAGAAAGAGGTCCGGGCCCGGGGCAAGGCGATCCGCGGTCGCGTCCGGTATGCCTGATCGGGCCGTCGGGGCCGGTCTAGGCCGCTCGCTGGATCCGGTCGAGGCCGGCGAGTAGGGCCGCCGGCAGCTGTTCGACCACGTCCGTGGCGAGGAGGCCAAAGCTCCGTAGCGAGGCTGCGCGCTGCCCGGCATCACCGGTCCAGTACGTCCCGAGCCGGGTCGCGTGCATGGGACGCAGGCCTTGGGCGAGCAGGCTCGCGACGACCCCGCCGAGCACGTCGCCGACCCCGCCCACCGTCATCGCCGGATGATGGTGGGCGTTCTCGAACGTGCTCTCTCCGTCCGAGATGAGGTCGGGGTCACCTTTGACCAGGAGCGTGAGGTGACGCTCGGCTGCGATCCGCTGGACTTGCTCGGTCTTGGCCTCCAGCGTCTGCGGGGCGCCTCCGCCGAACACCCGCTCGAATTCGCCGGAGTTCGGCGTCGCCACCAGCGTCGGAGGCCCGGACTCGGAATCGCGGGTGGCTATCTCTGCGGGTGACGGGAGGGTCATGAGGGCGTCGGCGTCCACGACCATCGGGACCTCTCCAAGCAACTCCCGGATCAATTGACCCAGCACCTCGGACGTTTCCGGGTGCGTGCCCGCCCCCATCCCCACCGCGATCGCCTGGGGAGGAGCGGAGCGGAGGAACTCGAGCATCTCGGGAAGGTCCGTCGGTCGGAATCGATCCTGGCCGAATGCACGAACGATGAGGTTCGGGCTGAACGACTGGATGCGGTCGGCGGCCCCGCCGGGGGCGAGGATCGTCGCCCGCTCGGCCCCCGAGCGCAACGCGGCCAAGCCGGTCAGGGCCGGGGCTCCGGAGTACGGGCCACCCCCGATCACGACGATCCGTCCGCTTCGGCCGCGGTCCTTGCGGCCGTCGGGCGGGTGGAAGAAGAGGAATTCGCCGGGACCAGTGCGGCGCCACGCGGCAACCGGCATGCCGATGTCGCGGACCGTGACCTCGCCGGCGAACGCCGTGGTCATCTCTGTCTTGACGGTCGTCAAGGTCACGGTCCAGGCCGGTCGTAGTCCGTCCGGGTCGAGCACGCCGGTCGGTAGGTCGATCGAAAGTATCGGCGCCCGACTCGCGCGGATCGCCTGCACCGCCTCGCGGATCGGAGAGCGCATCCGGGCCGACTGACCCGTGCCGAGGAGCGCGTCGATGACGAGCGGTATCGTGGCGAGGTCCTCCGCCCTCGGTGGGCGGGGGTGGATGGGGACCCGATGCTCGATCCGTTCGTAGCATCGCCGTGCGGCCCGCGACCGGATTTCGGCCGGGGGGCGAACGAGCCAGACCTCCGGCGAGTAGCCCCACTGCTGTAGATAGAAGGCCGCACAGGTGCCGTCCCCGCCGTTGTTGCCGGTGCTCGCGACGACCGCGAGACGGGCGGGGGCAGCCGGCAGATGACGGGCGGCCTCCTCCGCGACCGCGCGCCCCGCGTTTTCCATCAGCGTGTCGATCGTCACGCCCAGCGCGACCGCATTCTGTTCAACGACCGCCATCTCCTCCGAGGAGAGAGGTCGCCGGGACGCGGCCCACATGGCTCGGCCTAGGCCGCGGGGGTGCCCGCAGCGGGAGCATCCGGGCTCGAGAACAGATTCACCGACGCCGGCAATAGATTGCGCCGGGCGAGGTACTGCGACTGGGTACGGCTGTAACGGAACAGGATGTCCGCTTTGCCTTCCTGGAAGCCCCACGGCCGCAGGATCAGCAGGTCGCCTTCGCGGATCCACATTTTCTTCTTCATCTTTCCCGTAATGCGACCCATTCGCGAGATGTTGTCCTCGCACATCACGCGGATGCGTGCCGCGCCGAGCAGCTGGCTCGCGATCCCGAACACTTCGCCGCGGGAGCGTCGGGGCAGTGGCAGGCGGCCTACCTCCTCGCCGCCCTCGAGGACCTCGACGACCGGCGGTGCCTCCACCTCGACGGGCGCGGGAGACTCATCCGGAGGGTTCGGGTTGCCCGACACGTACCGCCGAGCCGAGCCCAGTATTTCAAGAGGGGGGCGCACGGCGAGGGAAGACGCGCAGCGGGTTCTCTTCCAGAATCCGGCGCTGGGCCTCCGGCGGGATCGGGAGCGCTCGGAAGGCCGCCACGTTCGCGCCGATATCGGCGACGCCCGGACCGGGCCAGTCGGTCCCAAACAGGACCTTGTCGGCGAGACGCGCCAGCTGGGGAAAGTACTCCAGCGTTCGGGCGGGGGGGATCCCGGACACCTCGAGCCAGACGTTCGGGAACCTTCGAGCGAGGAACACGGCGGTCGACATCCAGATCGGCCGACCCCCGTGGGCCAACACGATCGTCAGTTCCGGGAAATCGAGCGCGATGTCCTCGACGAACATCGGGTCGCCGAACTTGCTGCGCGCCCGTGGGAACACCGACGTACCCGTGTGAAAGATGATCGGCACGTGGTGACGCTCGCACGATTCATAGATCTCCTGGAGCGCGGGGAGCGAACCGTCCGTGTACGCGTTCGGCCGGAAGAGCTGGTGAGGGGGGTGCAACTTCAGGGCACGAATTCCGAGGTTCTGGGTCAGCCGGACCACTTCGGCCTCGGGGTCCGGATGGTCCGGCCGGATCCCGCCGACCGCGATCAGCCGCTCGGGGTCGGCCTGCACGTACTCGCTAACGAAGGTGTTCGCGCCTTCCGTGTACCCGATAACCTCGGGAGCGACGTAGTTGATCAAGACCGCGCGTTCGACCCCCGAGGTGTCGAGGTACTCGAGGAACGCCTCCGGCTCCTTGAGGTAGCGAGCAGCCACCGGGTCCCGGTGGGTGAGCATCTGCGCCGCATCGGCTCGCATCTCCCACAGCGGATTGATGTGGATGTGGCAATCCGTGATACCCATCGGGGACCGCGACGAACCCGGCCATATAAGGGAGGGACCGCGCGCTCGGCTGGGTCCGAGAGTTTATGTCCTCGCCGAGCCCATCCCGCTCGGGACGATTTCGATGTCGACGACTCCTCGGACCATGCCGAAACTGCTGAAGGCGACGTACCTGGGGGACACGGAGTACCTGCTCGAGGAAACGCGCGCCACGAAACTCTTCTACTTTCCGGCCCCGCTATTCTGGACCGTCGTGTTCGGCCTCTTTGCGCTCCTCGCCGCGCCCAAGATCTCCTCGGCTGTACCGACCTTGGTTCCTAGCCTCACCTCGGGGTTGACTCTCTCGAGCTACGTCTCCGCGACTGGGCAGATGTACCTCGCCTTCTTCTGGATCCTGCTCTTCGGCCTGGGCCTGCTCTGGCTTCTCATCCGTTATTTCCGATGGATCACCACGGTCTATGCCGTCACCAATCGTCGAGTGATCATCCAAAAGGGGATTCTGGGAAAGGACTTCGACCAGATCCCGGTGACCCAGGTCCGGGGGGTCGACGTTCACCAGTCCTTCGGTCAGCGCATCCTCGGGTATGGTACGGTGCGCGTAAGCTCGGAAGGCTCCAGCCGCATGGGAAACGAGGACTGGCACGGAATACCGAAGCCGTTCCGATTCCAGAAGCTGATCGAGAACGCGACCCAAAACGTCCAGTCGGCCCCCGGTCAGCTCCAGATGCCGGTTCCCGGTCGCTGAGCATCGCGTCGGCTCGCGCCCTCCATCGGAACGCCGGCGATCGCGCTATCACGCGAGGATCGCGTCGTCCCGGAAGGGGAGGGAGGCGGAACCCCGGCCGGACCTGTCGTTCGCGCACTGTTTAATCCGCCCGAGCGCATTTAGCCGAAGGTCTATGGCCGACGATTTCGACGTGATCGTCGTGGGCGCCGGCATGGCCGGTTGTTCGGCGGCGATCCGCCTAGCTCAGGGGGGAGCGAATGTCCTTCTCTTGGAGCGCGGCCACGAACCCGGCACGAAGAACCTCTCCGGGGGGATCCTGTGGGGCCACGACCTCGACTCGATCCTCCCGAACTGGTGGCGGGAGATGCCGATCGAGCGGCATATCGTCCGCAAGCGGTTCGGGTTTCTAACCTCCGACCGGTCCCTTTCGGTCGACTTCGAGGACGGAGACTGGAGGAAGGAGCCCTACGTCGCCCATTCCGTCCTGCGGTCGCGCACCGACGCCTGGCTCGCGAAGAAGGCCGAGGAAGCGGGGGCGACCGTGGTCGCGTCGGTGCCCGTCGACCGACTGAACTGGGAAGGCAATCGGGTCCACGGCATCGTGCAGGGCGGCGAGGTCATGACCGCCCCGGTGACTATCGTGGCCGACGGCGCGAACTCCCGGCTGGCCCTCGGGACCCCGATCCGACCGAACCCCCGTCTACTGGGCAGCGCGACCGAGCTAGGCATCAAGGAGGTCTTTCGGCTCGACCCGTCGGTCATCGAGGACCGGTTCCAGGTCGGCCCGACCGAGGGCCACGCCGAGGAATGGGTCACGGGAATGTTTCCCGCCGGCGTGTTCGCCGGGGGCTTCCTGTACACGAATCGCGACACCCTATCCCTCGGCCTCATCGTGAACATCCAGTCCCTGTTCGGGCGCAACGTCTACTCCCAGGAGCTGATCGAGCAGTTCAAGCTCCACCCGGCGATCCGGAGCCGTCTGAAGGACGCGGAGCTCGTCGAGTACGGGGCTAAACTGATCGGCTCGGGCTGGGCCAGCCGACCCGCCGCGTTCCACGGTCCGGGCTGGATGGTCTGCGGCGACGCGGCTGGATTCGTCTTCTCCAACGGGCTCGTCATCCAGGGGATGAACTACGCAGTGCGCAGCGGTCTCGCGGCGGCCGAGACCGCCCTCGAGGCCAAGGCGGGACACGACGCCTCCGCCGCCCAGCTCCGGGCGTACGATCGTCGGCTGGAGGCGAACGGCGTCCTGCCCGATTTCCGGGATTTCGAGAAGCTGGACGAAGTGAAGTGGAATCCGCGGATCTATACTGTGTACCCGCGATTCGCGACCGAACTGTTCCACGAAATGATGACCGAGACCGGCCTCCCGAAGCAGCCGATGCGACGGCTGGTCCGGGCGGCGCAGAAGGCGTCCGGTGTTTCAGTCCGGGCGCTCGCGATGGACGGGATCAAGCTCCTGTGGGACATGTAGGCAGGCTACCTCCCCCGCACCCGTCGTATCTCGGAGGTCAGTGCCGGGACGATCTGGAACAGGTCGCCGACGATGCCGTAGTCCGCCACCTTGAAGATCGGCGCGCTTGAGTCGGAGTTGATCGCAACGATGACCCGGGAGGAGATCATGCCCACGATGTGCTGGATCGCGCCGGAGATGCCCACGGCGACGTAGAGCTGGGGAGACACCGCCTTGCCGGTCTGCCCGACCTGGAGCGACCCCGGTCTCCAGCCAGCGTCGGTCACGGCCCGGGAGGCGCCGACCGCCGCCCCGAGTGACGCCGCAAGCTCTTCGACGAGATGGAAGTTCTCCGGAGCACGCACTCCCCGGCCACCGGACACCACGATCGACGCATCGATCAAGCCCGGGCCCGTCCCAGAACTCGCCGCTTCGATGCCCAGTCGTTTGGGTGACAGCCATACTTCCGGGATCTCGCCCACTTCGACCATCTCGAGGTGGAGCGGGACCGGGGTCTCCTCTGGGACGGGGAAGGCGTGGGGACGCAAGGCCAGGACAGCGTGACCCCCTTGCAGGCGGCGCGTCTCAGTCGCGCGGCCCCCGAAGATCGGCCGGCGCACGCGGAGGCCCCCTTCGACGCGGCCGACCTCCGTGACTCCCGTGGCCGCGGCGGCGCTCCCGCGGGCGGCGAGGTGTCCGACGAGGTCCCGTCCGAAGGTCGTCCCACCGACGAGCACGAGGTCGGCGTCGATCTCGCCGGCGACGGCTACGATGAGCGGGCAGATCGCACCCAGCGGGGCCACATCGAGCCGCGGGTCCTTGGCCCAGCGAACCTCCGACACTCCGTATCGCGCGAGCTCGACGGCCGCCGCTTCGGACGAGCCGGCGACGAATCCGACGACGCCGTCGCTCCCGCCCAGCTCCCGCGCCTTTCCGACCGCTTCGAGCGTGGCCTCCGACAGGCGAGCGTCGTGCATCTCCGCCACGAGCAGGACCCGGCCGCTCACGGGAACACCTTGGCCTCCTCGCGCAGGATGCGAACGAGCTTGGTCGCCGCTTCCTCGGGAGTCTTGTACTCGATGAATTTCGCTCCGGAGCGAGGAGCGGGGAGTTCGAACCTTTCCGGGACGCTGGACGCCGGGCTCGTCGAGGCGTCCGGAGGAACGCGGGCGATTTGCGCCTTCCGGGACTTGAGGATCGCGGGGAGCTTGGCGGTGCGCGGGTCGTTCCACGCCTGTTGAAGACCGATCACGCACGGCGGTGCGGCTTCCCACGACTCCTCACCGGTTTCCGTGATCCTCCGGAAAGTGAACCGACTCCGGCCCGCATCCCACCGCAAGTTGACCACGTACCCGAAATCCGGCACCCCGAGGAGCTCGCCGACAGCGGCGGCGACGAGTCCGGCTTCGTCGTCGCCCGCTTGCTTTCCGCACAGAACGAGGTCGTAGTGAACGACAGCGATCGCTCGGGCGAGGGCCCGGGCGGCGAGCAGCGGGTCGTTGGGTGCCTGCGGGCTCGCCTCGATCCAGGTGGCCTGGTCGCAGCCGAGGGCGATCGACGCCCGCAGCACCTCCTCGGTTCTTGGCGCCGGACCGAAGGAGATCACGTGGACCTTGGAACCGGGAACCGTTTCCTTGAGCAGCAGCGCTTGTTCGACGGCCGATTCGTCGTACCCCGCCAGCACGAATTTCACGGCCTCCGGGTCGAGCTTCGATCCGTCCGAGCTGGCACGCAGCCGAGTTTCGGCCTCGGGCACCGGTTTTACGCAGACGACAATATCCACGCTGCGGCGCCCCCTTATTGGTAGTCTCGAAGGAGCTCGCGTGCGATCACGCTGCGTTGGATCTCGTTGGCGCCTTCGTAGATCTGGGTGAGCTTCGCGTCGCGCAGGAGCTTCTCGACCGGGTACTCCTTCATGTAGCCGTACCCGCCGAAGGTCTGGATCGCCTCGTCCGCCACGGCGAGCGCCGCGTCGGAAGCGAAGCACTTGGCAATCGACGACTCGAGAGTCCCCTTCGCCCCCCGGTCAATGGTCCACGCCGCATGCCAGGTGAGCAGACGAGCCGCGTGGACGGCCTGCACCATGTTGGCGAGCTTGATCTGGATCGCTTGGTGCTCGGCGATCGGCTTGCCGAAGGTCACCCGCTTGAGCGAGTATCCCGCCGCATGGTCGAGCGCCGCCTGCGCGATCCCCGTCGCCAATGCTCCGATCGGTGTCCGCGTCTGGTCCAGCGTTCGCATCGCGATCGCGAACCCCTCGCCGTCTTCTCCGAGCCGGTCGGTCGTGGGCACTTGGACGTTCTCGAACCGGACCGTGCCGGTCGACGAGGCCCGGTGTCCCATCTTCTCTTCGTCCTTGCCGGGGAGCACCCCGCTCGCGCTCCTCGGGACGACGAAGGCCGTGATGCCCCGATGCTTCAGGTTCGGGTCGACCGTGGCGAACACGGTGTAGAGCGATGCGTGCGGGGCGTTCGTGATGAAGCATTTCTCTCCGTCCAGCACGTAATGGTCCCCCTCACGGCGGGCCCGGGTCCGCAGCCCCCCGGCATCGCTTCCACCGGACGGCTCTGTGAGCGCGAAGGACGCAAGTTGGTACGTCGCGCAGAACGGGGTGAGAAGTCGCTGTTTCTGTTCGGCACTTCCCCCCAGGATGATCGGCTCGAGCGCAAGGCAGTTCGCGATGATCGAGGTGGTCATGCCGGCACACGCGTACGCGAGCTCCTCGACAATGAGGCATTGCTCCAGGGAGGCTAGCCCGCTGCCTCCGTACTCTGCGGGAACGTTGAGGTTCATCAGGCCCAGGTCGTACGCCTTCCGATAGATCTCCTCGGGAAACCGAGCGGTGCGGTCGCATTCGGCCGCGTGCGGCGCCATTTCGGTCCGCGCGAACTTCCGGGCGAGATCGCGGAGGCTCTCTTGCTCGAGCGTGAGCGAGAAATCGGGCATGGCTCGGCGGGGAGCGAGGACCTGCCCCCGCTATATCACAGCTTGGGTCCTCCGGGCTTTGAAACCTAACCTCGCTGCTGAAACAAAGGCCGTTGCCCGGGAAAACGAAACCCCCAGGACCCGAGCGCGGCGGGGGGTGATGGGAGGCAGATCCTCCGTAGACGGGGTGCGGGGTTCCCTCTATTCCCGAGCCTCAGCGCGTACCACCTGAGCGTGGTCGTCGACGAGATGCTCGATAACGGGATCGCGTCTCACCACTCCGGTTCGAAGCCAGCCTCTGTCACGACGGGCGCGTAAGGGGAAAGGTGTGGATCACCAAACGAGTTGCGTCCTCTGGGCGACCTCGCCCCGGCTCGCGTGCTCGTCGTAGTTGGGAAATCGACCCCGCGCGCTCCTAACGGGATGGTCGAGCCGACGAAGTTCGAGTCAGAGTTCAGCCGGCGAATGGAAGAAGCGAGGGGAGGGCGGTAAAGAGAAGCGTAAGCAAACCGACCATGATGAGCAGCCCGCCGAGGACCACCCGGAGGCGCTCTTCTGGAACGTGTTCGTGAAGGTATCCGGCTCCCCTCGATGAGACCGCCGTGATCATCACCAAGGCCGCCGTCGTCGCAACGAAAACGAGGACGACATTGCCCGTCGAGGCGACGAACAAGATGGCCAGGATCTGGGTGTTGTCCCCCATTTCGAGCAGGAAAGCGAGCCCCAGGGCGACGGTTCGAACCTGGCGCGCAGTGTGTGCTACCGCTGGAGTCCCCTCCCCCGGCTCGTGGACCGGGCCGGGAACTCTCAGAATCTCAAGGATGCCGAACGAGACAAGGACCAGCCCCCCGGTAACCTTGACCCAAAGGAGGTACGGGCCGAGAACAGTCTCCGCTCCATATCCGAGGGTCACCGACACAACGGTAGCCGCCCCAAGGCCGAGGGACGCGCCGATGAAGACGTCCCGAGGTGGGTGGCGGGTGGCGAGGGTGATGACGCCGAAGTTCGACTTGCCGGGAAGCTGGAGAACCGCAACCACCGCGAAGACTACCAACCCTTCGATTAGGGGATTCGCGTCCACGACTTCCGCCTCCACCGGTCAGGACGCAACAGGGATGACTGCTTCGTCGGGGGCGGCAAGAAGACCCGGTCGACAGTTGATCAGTACCCGTCCAAAGGGGGGCGCCTTCCGTATCCTCCCGCCTAACCGTCCGCTACTTTGACGCTCTTCTACCATAGGGCTCCGATAAGTCACCGAACCCGGTAGAATGATTGAGACGGGCCTCCCGGGAAAATTCGTCCCAAGGTCGCGTGAAACGCTATCCGGCGGGCGGAAACAGAACGAAATTAGGGGAGGAAGTTAAGCTTCAAAGCCGGTCCCCCGGAGCGTGGCGCGACGCCTGCGGCCGGCTCGAGGGTCAGAAATTCGCGTGGCGCGCATCGCCCGGCTCGACCGCGGCCGGGCCTGGCGGATCGGGGTTCCCGAGGTGATTCTAGGAGAGGGAAAGACCGTCCCGCACCTCCTTGCGATCCTGCACGCGCTGTACGACCGGGGCGAGGGCGCCCTGGTCTCTCGCCCCACCGCTCCCCAGCGCCGGGCGCTCGCGGTCGCTCGGCGCGAAGGCATGCCGGTTGCCCTCCGGGCGGCCGGTCGGTTAGCCCGACTTCGAGGCCCGCTGGGGGTCGAATACCGGGACGGTGCCGTGGCCATCGTTACCGCCGGAACGAGCGACGTTCCCCTCGCCGAAGAAGCGCGGTCGATCCTTTCCGAGCTCGGCGTTCGGTCGGTGACCGCATACGACGTCGGGGTGGCGGGTCTCCACCGCTTGCTCCGAGCGGTACGGACGCTCGAGCGTGCCCGTCCGGACATCTACCTCGTGTTCGCGGGCCGAGAGGGCGCTCTGCCCACCGTGATCGCCGGATTGGTGCATGCCCCCGTGCTCGGCATCCCCACGTCAGCGGGGTACGGGCGCGGGGGTCGAGGAGAGGGCGCCCTCACCGCCATGCTCCAGTCCTGCGCTCCGATCGCGGTAATGAACATCGATGCTGCGGTCCCGGCCGCTCTCTTTGCCGCCCAACATCTCGCCGTTGCCCGCCCGAACACCCGAGACTCGCGTCGACGGAGGAGCGCACGTCCGAACCACCGACCCTGACCTGGCCCAGCGTGGCCGATCGCCGCGCGCTCTCCAACCGGATGTACGCCCGCAACCCCGACCGATTCGCGGGGGCTCCGAGCCACTTCGTGGAATGGGCCGTCGCTCGTTTCCCCCAAACGGACGAACCGCTTCAAGTGCTCGAGCTCGGGTGTGGGGTCGGACGCGACTCGCGGGTCCTGGCGGCGGTTCATGAGGTGCGGGCCGTCGATCATTCCGCGGTGGCGATCGAGCGTGCGCGTGCCGGCTCCTCTGGATTCTCGCACCTTCACTACGAGGAAAACGAGGCCTACGAAGCGGTCGCGTCCTCGGCCGCTGGGTCGGTCGACATCGTCTACGCCCACGCGCTCTACATGGGTTTCACCGAGAAGGAACTGGACGAATTGATCGCCGCGGTCCATCGGGTGCTGCGTCCCGGCGGCCTCCACTTCTTCGCGGTCCGGGCGACGACCGACCCTCACTACGGCCAGGGCCAGGAGATCGCGCCCGACGTGTGGTATGGAGGACCGCACGAGACGCCGATGCACTACTATCGAAAGGAAACGCTCGGGCGGTTCACCCGCCTGGGGTTTCAGCGGGTCGAAGCTCAGTTCCGCTCGGACCTACACCTTTGGTTTGTGTGCGAGCGCCGACCGTAGCCACTCGGGAACCCCGAACGCGGACGGAAGGGCTTTTCTCGAGTTCGGTTCCTTGGTCGGACGTGCCTCCGCGGCCGGTATTGTCGGACGAGGACGAGCAGGCAGACCGGGACGGTCGGGACCGTCTGCGCGAGCTCGATACGAAGCTCGACAGCCTGTTCCGGAAACGGCAGGAACTGATCGCGGAGATGCGTCGTCTCTCCGCCGAGCAGAAGGCGCTGTTCGACCGCCGTCAGGCCCCCCAGGTCGAGGTCGAGAGGCTCTACCAGACCCACGGGGAACTCGGTCACAAACTCTCCGAACTGAGAAAGCAGCGGGACAATGCCCGGTCCACCGCCCAGGAGGCGGTGATCCGACTCCGAGAGCTGCGGCTCTCGTTTCCCCCGGGCGAGCGGATGCGTCCGGAGCAGATCCGTCGCGAGATCGCCGAGCTGGAGCTGCGTCAGCAGACCCGGGCGCTGCCCCTCGACGAAGAGAACGCGCTCATCGCGCACCTGCGCCAGCGCTCCCACGCGCTCAAGGAAGCGGAGAGCCATGCCGGGGTCGTCGCCGAACACGAGCGCCAGCGCAAGGAAGCGGAAGCCCGGGTCGTCGCGGCGCGGACCGAGGTCGAGCGGCTGGGCCGGGAGATGCTTTCGACCAAGACCGAGCGGGACGCGAAGATGGCTGCGGTCCGCGCCAAGCTCCAGGACGCCGGCGGACTGGTCGCGGAGCTCCGGGCCAAAGGCAAGGCCCGGGCCGAGACCATGGACAAGATCGACGCCTTGAGCCGGGAGATGGTCGAGCTGGAACGGGAAGGACGTCGTCTGCTCGGAGAGGCCCGGGAGCGGCGCGACGAGGCCCGCAAAACGCTGCGGACCTACAGCCGGCGCGGCCGCACGAACGAGGAGATGCTGTCGTCGACCGCCGAAGCCCAGCTCGAGGAGCTCTTGAAACGAGGGAAGGTCACCCTCGGTGGATAGGGTGGGCGGCGGGGGCCCGCTCGCTCAGTAGAACCGGACGACCGAGACCACGAACACCAGGGTCTGCCCCTGGACTTCCCGATTGTAGTTCTCCGTGAACGTGTTCGCGGTCGTGTTCACCGCCGATACGATGAAATTCTGCGAACTGCAGAGGCCGCTCCCGGATGCCTTCCCCTGGACGAGACCCGCCTGGGATGGCGCGAGTTCGTTCCTCAGGGTGATGGCGGTAGCGCTCACGTTCGTGACCATCAATGGCCAGCTGTTGGAGGGGACCGACCAACCTACGGGAGGAAGGTTCTCGATGACCACCGAGGTCGCATTGGTCGACAGGACGAGGTCGTTCCAGGAGAAGGTCGGGTCCGTGAACTCCGTGCCCGGAGTCGCGGTGACGCCAGGATACTCCGTCGCGAACGCGGCCTCCGCCACCGGCCGGAGAACGGCCACCGTGTAGGAGAGCGGCAGCGTCACGAAACAGGCCGCGTTGTCCGACCCGTACCCGAGGGCCGGCGGGATCGAGATCGTTCCGGCCTTGCCGACCGGCAAACCGATCAAGCCCTGCCAGAACCCCGTCACGGGCGGTAGGAAGGACTCGCCGCTGACCACGTATCCCCCCGAGGGAGCACTGGGTCCCACATGGAAGCCGATCGGCACGCACTGGGCCGGGGCGCCGCAGGCGTGGAACTGGAGCGATTTCGGAAAGGTCAGGTTGTTCGTTTCCACGGAGTAGAGCGACGTATCGAAGACCCGACCGGTCTGAGGGCCCGTCGCGTACGACCCGGTGTAGTCCACGGTGACGTTGTCCCCCAACTGGACCGTGCGGATCGGCGTCGGGGACTTCGGGTTGTTGTGTTCGTAGAGCAGGCCAATCCCCACGCCGGATCCGATGATCACGAGGACGACCAGGAGGATGGGAATCACCAGTGAGGGTCGCGGGTCCGCCATGGTTGCTACGTTCCGAAGAAGATGGGGGTCAGCTCGTCGCTGGTCTCGTCATCGATTCGGAGAGACAGGTGTTCTTCATTCCCCCGCGCCCCGAGCCGGGCACCGATATAAATCCTCTCGAGGGGACCGGCGCTTCATTCGGCACGTCGTAACTTGCCGACGATCGGTTCTTCGACCACGCCCTCCTCTTCCAATCGGCCGAGCACCGCCTCGGCACGGTCGGAGACCAGGCCCTCTGCCGCCACCCGAGCCAGTAGCTCCTTCAGGTCGGCATAACCGTCCGCTGCCCCCTCGGCGATCTCGTCCAGGTGGTCGAGGAACATCGATTCTTCCGCTCGATCCGCCGCCGTGGGCGGAGGTGGGGAAGGCTTCGGTGGCGGGGCCCGCGACACGGTCACGCTCGGGGGAGGAGGCAAAGTGGACGCCACCGGACCGGAATCCCCCGCGACTCTCCGAATCGCGGAACGCAGCTCACGGCGGAAGGCCGGTCGGTCAACGTCGGGGTAGCGCTTCAGCGACTCGCGAGCCGCTCGGATCCAGAGCCCGGGCAGTCCATCCTTTCGCAGCAGATCCTCCGCGGTGGCCGGGTCCTTCTCGAGGCGTTCTACCAGGTCCAGACGGTCGAGGGTTTGGCGGAGGATGTCGGCCAGGACCGCCCGCTCGTCGGCCTCCGCCACGAACCGGATCCCTTCCGCCCGGACCGAGACATACCCGACCCCGTCCCGTCCACGATAGAGATGGACCTTCCCTACCACGATCGCCGGGCGAGGGGCGGTAGAGGACCGAAGCTGCGCCATCGCGCGGGGTTGGAAACTGCCGGCCGTCACCGCGATGGCCCCCGTCGGGTCGGTAAGCCGGGACCGCCAGAACGGTTGTGTCTCGTCACGGCCGATCGGCTCCGGAGGAGTGAGAGTGCCCGCCAGCAAGACGCGGTTCATCCGGGCCCCGAACGGTGAGAGCAGGTAGGAGGCCGCCCGGTCCCCCTCTCCTTTCTCCTCCTCGAGCGCGCTCTCCAGCTCCCGGGTCGTGACCCTCCACGCCGGCTCGCGGAGCGCCACTACTTGGCCTCCCCGAAGCGGGCGGAAAGCTCCTCGGCGGCCGCGTCGAGGTCGACCTCGACCGCCTCGATCGATTCCGGGGTGATCGTCACGCCGAAGTCGTCCTTCGTTCCGAGTCCGCGGACCCGCAATCGACGTCCGAGTAAGGTTTCGAGTATCGATTCCTCGAGGAGGCTCGGGTCGGGCTGGTCGCGCAGGCGACGTCGCGCCTCATCGAGCGTGACTCCCCAAAGTCGTTCGGTGTCGGTCCGACCGGTGTTGATCGTCAAGGCGCCCGTCCCATCGTCCAGGACGATCCGGGCCCGCAGGTCCGTTTGTCCCTCCACTTGTCCGTGTACGCGACAGATCCCGCTCTTGATGGATCGGTTGCACGTGGGACAGCGATACACGAGCCCGCTCGGTGGCAGCAGACCCACCACGATGCCCTCGACCGCAACGGCTTCGCCGCCTCCCTCATCCTCGATCGCCGCGATCGTGCGCGGAACGCTCCGCAGGAACTGATCCGGATTCGGTAGGTCGCCGCCCTCGACCCGGATCACGTTGGCCCGTTCGTCCAGGACCAGTTGGGGGCGACCCCGAAAGCTCCGGACGTATCCGCCGGCGATGCGGACCGCCTCGCCCGCCTGGAGTGCGAAATCGCTCCAGGAGGACAGGGCGATCGGACCGGTCCGGTCGGCGACCAGTCCTTCGTGGACCACCCTCCGCTCTTCCCCGACGGTCACGGTTCGCTGGGCGATCCGGACGACCCGCACCTCCACACGGAACCCTTCGTCGGGCGGCGCCAGGTCCCGGACGGTGCGAAACGGGATCTCCTCGCTGTCGATGCGAGGAAGGTCTCCCGGCCCGGCGGGAGCCACCCGCGTACGCCAGGAAAAGGTGACCTCGGGGCGGTCGCGGTACTCGCGGACCTCGGCGCCGACAGCCCGAAGGACCATTCCACGTTCTATGCCCTCTCGAGGCGGGTCCCACCAAGTGAACCGCACCGTGGCGGTCCCGTCGCTGAGCAGACCGGAAAGCAGCGGGCGTCGGCTGCCATCCGATCGACGGGTGACCTCGCGTCGGTCGAACGAGACTACGCGGGCGACCAGCTCGACCGGGGAAGTGGACGCCCGCAGGTCGCGCAGCCGTACCTCCGGGACACTTGGGGAGGAACCAGTCGCGGACATCGTTTCGATAACCGGGCCGGGGGAACGACCCTCCCCAATAAGACTGGCGCGCTGAGCCCGGAGGATGAACGCCGGGCCCCGGGGCCGTAGTCGACAAAACGGAGCGGGTTCCGGCCGGCCCTCACAATCCTTTTGTCCGCGGTACCATCCTACGAGCACCTTGGCTCAGAAGTTCAACCAACGGGTGGACCGGATTCTAGCCGCACGCGATTCGCTCGTTTGCGTCGGTCTGGACCCCGACCCGGTCCTCATGCCAAAGTCCTTGCGCCGCCTACAACCGAAGCCCCAACTCGACCGCTTTCTCGGGGGGATCATCCAGGCGACCTTCCCGCACGCGGCGGCCTACAAGATGCAACTGGGAGCCTACTTGCACTACGGGCCGGTCGGCATGGACGTCCTGGCCGGTTTGCCAAAGAAGATCGGCCCGACCCGGCTGCGGATCCTAGACGCGAAGGTCAACGATATCCCCAACGTCATGCGGATGTACCGCGACGGCGCCTTCGCGCGGTTCGGGTTCGACGCCGTCACCGTCACGCCGTGGCTGGGCTGGGAGACCTTGGAACCGTTCGTCAGCGACCCGGCGCACGGGGCGTTCGTCCTCGCCCATTCGTCGAACCCGGGCGCCCTAGATTTCCAGGAGATCCCCACACCTCGCGGGCCCCTGTGGTTGGCAATCGTGTCGGAAGTGCGTCGTCTCGCCCATGCCCACGGGAACATTGGTGTCGTGATCGGCGCCACGTTCTCCGACGCGTTCCGCCACGCTCGGGCCACCCTGGGGAACGGAATCCCGATCTTGGTTCCGGGGATCGGCGCCCAGGGTGGAACGCTCGCCACCGCGGTCCGGGAGGGGGTCGATGCCCACGGCCGGGCACTGCTGGTCAACGCGTCGCGAAGCATCCTTTACGCGTCCGCCGAAGCGGACTGGAAGCGGGCTGCGGGGGCGGAGGCCGCCCGCCTCAAGGTCCAGATAAACCAGCTACGTGCAGGTCTGCGTACAGGCTGAGCAGCTGGCGAGCCACCGTCGGCGGGGAATAGCGTTGTTCCGCCCGCCGTCGGCCGGCGGCGCCCATCCGGCGCGCGAGGTCGGGGTGGTCCAATAGGGTCATCACCTTCGCGGCCAGGTCGGCGGCCAAGAGCGGCTCGACCAACAATCCCTCTTTGCCGGGTTCGATCACCTCGCGTACGCCGGGCATGTCGGCGATGACGACGGGCAGTCCGGCCGCCATCGCTTCGGCCACGACCAGGCCGAAGCCCTCGAGGCGGTTCTGGGAGGGGAAGACGAACACGTCGGCGAGGGCGAGGTACTTTGACAGGTTCTCGTCGGAGACCGTCGGGCAGAACCGGACCCGGTCTTCCACGTGGAGTCGCCGGGCATGTCCCACGAGGCTCGGCAGGCGCGGACCGGCCCCGATCACGAGCAGCACAACGTCCTTCGGCAAAAGGGGCAGGGCCTCGAGGATCACGTCGACCCCCTTGTGCGGCACGAGCCGGCCCGTGAATGCCATGACCCGTTTCCCTTCGAGTCGGAGGTCACTGCGAAGGCCACTGGGGTCGATGCCGGGTCGAAAACGGTCCAGGTCGACGACCGACGGAATGACCGCCAGCTTCCGACCCCGGAGCATCGCGGACGTCGAACCGTAGCTCCGAGTGTGCACGACGATCCGGTCCACCCGTCGGAGCGTACGCGGCAGGAACACCCGCTGATAGATTCCGCCGATGAGGCGTCCGGCGGTGCCGGCCAGATACAGGTCGCAGTGGTAGGTCAGGCAGGTGGGAACGGAGCGCTTCTCGAGCGCGCGGGTGGCGAAGTACGAAGTGAAGGGGGGCGGATAGTGCAAGTGGACGACGTCGGCGTCGAGCCCCAGGAGGATCTTGCCGGTGCCGATGTCGATCGGGGTGTTGAACGCGACCCCGAGGGTTCGGGACCGAAGGATCCGATAGCCTTCGTGCTGTTCGTCACGCGGTAGATTTCGCCGGTATTGCGACGTGAGAACGGTGACTTGGTGACCTTCGCGGGCGAACTCCCGGGCCAGTCCCCGCACGTGGCTCTCCACCCCTCCCGCATGGGGGTGGAAGAACGGCGTGACCTGGACGATGCGCACGGAGACGACCCAGTTCTTGCATCCCTTTAGAGACTATCCAAGCGTCGATGGGCCGGGTTCTCCGAGGTCACTCACCGGCCCGTAGTACGTGACGTGCCTTACGGCCGACGTGCCGACCTCTAGGCCTCGGTCGCGTCCTTGCGGCGCGACGAGACGTGCAGCGGCTCCGATTCGCGTCCCTGCAGAAGCTGGTCGGGGGGCATCGTCACGATGTCCACGCCCTTCATCGCCTCGCCCAGCCCGCTCGAAACGCGGGCGAGCACTTCGGGCTGGTCGTAGTGGAGCGATGCCTCGACGATCGCCCGCGCGACCTTCATCGGGTGCTGGGCCTTGAAAATTCCACTTCCGACGAAGATCCCGTCCACGCCGAGGAGTCGGCAGAGGGCGGCGTCCGCCGGAGTGGCGATCCCGCCCGCCGCGAAGTTGACGACCGGAAGGCGGTGGAGCGAACGGACCTCCAGGACGATCTGCTCGGAGACTCGTTCCCGTTTGGCCCACGCCGCGATCTCCTTTCGCGGCAGTTTCACGACCTCGGCAATGTCGTAGCTCACCTGGTGGATGTGGCGGACCGCCTCGACCACGTTGCCGGTGCCCGCCTCGCCCTTGGTCCGGATCATGGCGGCGCCCTCCTCGATTCGGCGCAGCGCCTCGCCGAGGTTCCGCGTCCCGCAGACGAACGGGATCTTGAACGCCTTCTTGTCCACGTGCTGGAACGGGTCGGCCGGCGTCAACACCTCGGATTCATCGATCATGTCCACGGCGAGGGACTCGAGGATCCGTGCCTCCGCGGTGTGCCCGATGCGGCACTTCGCCATGACCGGGATCGAAACGCGCTCCTTGATCTCGCGGATCTTCACGGGGTCGGCCATGCGGGCCACCCCGCCCATGGCCCGGATATCGGCCGGGACGCGCTCGAGCGCCATGACGGCCACCGCGCCCGCCTCCTCGGCGATCGCGGCCTGGTCCGCCGTCGTGACATCCATGATGACGCCCCCTTGCTGCATGCGGGCGAATCCGCGCTTCACCAGCTCCGTGCCGAAGCGAAGCTTCTCCATCGTGTCGGTCATCGACGGGCTACCCACGAGTTAGACGCGGGCCGCGTATAATATGGCGCGGGGTAGCCCGAACCGACAGTCGAGAACCGCCTTCGCGCCGTCCACGACATCCCATGCACTGCGCCCGGCACGAAGTTCGCCCGGGGTCAGACGGGGTGCGCCCTACCGCGTCACGATCCGCCGAAATCGGAGGTCCATCAACCTTAACTCTCGTTTCGGATTGAGAACAGTAGGCAGGGGGAGCTGGGCACCGGCTGAGAGGACGAGGGCCACCTCGTCGACCCCACGAACCTGCACGGGATAATGCCCGCGAAGGGAACGCGATGCGGCACCTAGGGAAACTCTCGACCGGCCCCGGCCGAGGATGACAGCATCCCCGCGCGAACGGCCTCCAAGGCGCCGGCTGCGCGAGCCAGGTCGTCTGGGTCGAATCTTGAAGGTGGCCATCGTTGCCGTGGTGGTCGTGGTCGCCGGCTTCGGGGTCGCCGAGTATCTCTCTTCCGGTCTGGGAGAGCCGACGCTCATAGTGTTCACCTACCCGAGCCTGTTCGGGGGTCCGGGAACCGACGCGTTCAACGCCGTCTTCGGACCCTTCGAGTCCGCGCACCATGTCCGGATCGACGTCGAGTATCCGCCGGGAACGCTGGCAAGCACGCTCCTTGCGCAGGCCAACGCACCCTCCGCCGACCTGGTGATCGGGCTGGACGAGATCACGGCACCCGAGGCGGAGGCCCATCACCTGCTCACGCCCTATACCCCTCCGGAACTGGCGAACATCTCGCCGGCACTCGTGAGCGAGATCAGTCCGGACCTCGGGGTGGTGCCGTACGAGTACGGGTATCTGGCCCTGGATTACAACTATTCGTTCTATGCGGCGACCCACGGAGCGGTCGGCCAGGCCACGTTCCCCGACTTCGTCACCAACTCGAGCTGGGCGCGTCAGCTCCTCATCGAGGACCCCACGGTCGACATCACGGGAGAGGAATTCCTGGCGTGGCAGATCGAGTACTACGAGAACGTGCTCCACGAGAACTGGACTGACTTTTGGTCCGGGGTCCTTCCGAACCTGGCCTTCAAGCCTGCGCCGGATTGGGGCACCGCTTTCGGAGAGTTCACCTCCCCGCCGGGCGCCCCGGGGCTCGTGGTCAGCTACTCGACCGACCCGGCGTATGCGGCCTACTACGGACAATCCGGTTCGTTCAACTCGACCGTGAGCTGGTGGAACGGGACCGCGTACGGTTGGCGGACCATCTACGGCATCGGCATCGTCGCCGGAACTCGGCACCTCGCGCTCGACCAGGAGTTCGAGAACTGGTTCCTGGGAGGTGCCGTGCAGTCCCAGATTCCCACGACCGAGTGGGAGTATCCTGCCAACGCGACCGTGCCCGTTCCGAGCGTCTACGATGCCGCCATCGACCCGGCCTCGATCGTCGCGCTGAACGATGCGACGACCCCGGGTGACCTGGCGGCGTCGCTGATTGGATGGGTCACGACCTACCAGGAGCTGGCGAACCGGTTGTTGCCGCCATGAAGCGTCACCGGGGGGAATGGTGGGCGCTCGGGCCCGTGTTCCTGTTCGTACTCGCCTTCGCCCTCGTGCCGGCCGCAATCCTCCTGGCCACGACCTTGGCCGAAGCCGGGGGAATCGGAGCCATCGGGTCGGTCGCCCTCGCCCCCCTCAATCTCTCCTCGATCCAAAATTCCCTGGTGCAGGGTGGCCTATCAGCCGCATTCGCCTTGGTGATAGGGTACCCCGCGGGACTGTTCTTTGGACGGTACCGTTGGCCCGGTCGTTCCGTTCTGCGATCGTTTCTGCTGCTTCCGTTCCTCCTTCCCAGTCTCGTGGTGGTCTTGGGGATCCTCGACCTGTTCGGACCGAGCGGTCTGCTCTCTACCTCGGTCCCTGGACTTTCCTTCTTCGGGACGGGTGTGCCGGGGATCGTTGCCGCGAACCTCGTGTTCAACGTGCCGATCGTCGTTCTGTTCACGGCGACCGGGTCCGAGAGCGCCTCCGTCGAGCTGGAAGAGACGGTGGCCACGCTGGGCGGAAGCCCGTGGCGCGCGTACCGCGACGTGTGGGGAGGTCCGACCTGGGTGGGCGCGACCGTGGGCGGGCTCCTCACCTTTCTCTTCTCGGCCCTTTCCTTTGCGCCTCCGCTCTTACTGTGCGGGTCACGGTGTTACACGGTCGAGGCCCGGATCTGGTCGCTCGACCAGATCTTCCTGGACCCCACGTCGGCCGGAGTTCTCGCGTTGGTGATGGTGCTTCTGTTCCTGTTGCCCACGGTCGCGTACCTCCTCTTGCTGGCCAAGTTGAGGGCACTGCCGGGTCGACGGGCCCCGGTCCTCCACTCCGTGTCGCGAAAGGACCCGGTCGCTCTCTCGCTGGCCGCGGAGACGCTGGGAGTGCTGGTGGCCCTGGGGGTCGTCCTGGGCGCGGTGCTGTACCGCACTATCGCGCCGACGGGGGGAGGCGGGTCGGGGGCGGCTTGGGCCGCCCTGTTCTCCTCCACCACGACCTCCCATCTTGGAATATCGGCCGGAGGGCTGGTCGGCAACACCCTCTTCTTCGCGACGATCGCCGCCACGCTGACCGTTCTACTGGGCATCCCCGCGGGCTACGCCATCTCGCGACGGCCTCGCATTGCGTGGGGGCTGCGTCTGCTGCTGTTCCTGCCGCTGCTGCTCTCCCCCGTCGTCCTCGCGTTCTCGCTAGCGTCCTTCTGGCGCCCGCTGCTGGGGGGAGAGTCCACGGTCTGGTTCCTCATCATCGTGAGCCAGTCGATCCTGGCGATTCCGTTCGCGCTCCAGAGCATCGAGATCCCGCTCGCGGGGCTCTCCTCCCATGCTCGGGAGGCCGCGGAGACGCTCGGCGCGACACGTTGGGGAGCGTTCCTGGACGCTGACCTGCCGCGGGTCCGGGACGGCTTGTCGACCGCCGGCCTGTTCGCCTTCGCGCTGGGGCTGGGCGAATTCACCGCCACGTACTTCCTCGTGACACCGCAGTTCACCACCGTACCGGTGGCCCTGTACCTGCTGACGGACCAGCGCCTGTTTGCAGTTGCGGACGCGGCGGCCGGCCTACTGCTGCTGTTGAGCCTGGGAGTGTTCGCGCTCCTGATCGTGGGAGGTCGTCGTGTCGAACTCTAGTCCGCTCCTCCAGGTCGACCGCCTTTCCTCGGCCTGGGGGGGGACCCCCGTTCTGCGCTCGGTCTCGTTCTCAGTCGCCCCGGGAGAGTTCTTCGTCCTCCTCGGACCCAACGGCAGCGGCAAGACGACGTTGCTGCGGTGCATCGCCGGACTCGACCGACCGACGGCAGGTACCATACGCGTCGCGGGCCGGGACGTGACCGACGTGCCTCCCCACCGACGGGGGATTGGACTGATGTTCCAGGACCCGGCGCTCTTCCCGCACCGGACGGTCTACGAGAACATCGCGTACGCCCCGATGCTCCAGCGGCGGCCGCGCACGGAGGTCGAACGGGAGGTCGACCGCCTCGTCGAGCTCCTCCGACTCGGGGGCTTCGAGGACCGCCGACCGGACCAGCTCTCGGGGGGAGAGCGGCAACGCGTGGCCCTGGCCCGAACCCTCGCCGCCCGCCCGCGGGTGGTCCTGCTCGACGAACCATTCGCTTCGATCGACGTCGAGCTGAAGGCCGAGCTGCACACGGAGTTCCGACGGGCGCTGCGCACCTTCGGGACCGCGGCGATCCACGTGACACACGACCGCGAGGAGGGATTGTTCCTCGGAGATCGCGTGGGCCTCCTTTTCGACGGACAGCTCGACGCCGTCGGCGACCCTTCGGCGGTGTTCCGCGGACCACGTAGCGTCCGCGCAGCGCAATTCCTTGGATACACCGTGCTCCGCTTGCCCTCCGGGCCGGTCGCGGTCCTCTCCGAGGACCTGGTAGCGGACCCGGCCGGCTCCGGCGGAATCGAGGCGACCGTGGTCGTGGCCGGTACCACCGGTCGCTCTACCCTCGTCATCCTGCGGACGGAGGATGGAAGCCGCGTCGAACTGCGCTCGATGGACCTTCCCTCCCCCCTCGAGCCAGGAACCCGAGTTTCCCTTCGGTGGGAACGGTCGATACCGCTCGGGTCGTAGACCGCAGCGCACCGAACGAACCGTCCCCCGCGGGGAAGACACTAAAGCGCCCGACCTCTCCGTCCAGCATGGCCGTCCCCGACCCGCTGTCGATCACGGACACTCTTACTATCGGGACCGAGACGTTCACCGTGTATCGGCCGGATCGCCTTTCCGGGGTCGACCCCGCTCGGTTGGCGCGACGCCCTCGGACCGTCCGGGTGTTGCTCGAGAACATCCTTCGGCACTTTGACCCGGCGCTAGGCAACCTGAAGGACGTGGTAGCGCTCGCCCAGGGCGACCCCCTATCCGACAAGGTCGAATTCGCCTACTACCCGGAGCGCGTGCTGCTCCAGGATTTCACCGGCGTTCCGGTCGTGGTCGACCTCTCGACTCTGCGCAGCGCGGCGGCGCACCGAGGTCTGGAACCCGGCCGGATCAACCCGATCGTCCCGGTCGACCTCGTGATCGACCACTCCGTCCAGGTCGACAGCTTCGGGTCCCCACGGTCCTTGTCGATCAACCTCGACCGTGAGTACGAGCGCAACCACGAGCGATATGGATTCCTCCGGTGGGCCCGGACCGCGTATCGGAACGTCCGCATCGTGCCCCCCGGCAACGGTATCGTCCACCAAGTGAACCTGGAACACATCGCGAGTGTCGTCACCACACGAACCGTGGATGGCCTTTCGGTCGCGTTCCCGGACACGCTGATTGGCACCGACTCCCACACAACGATGGTCAACGGCGTATCGGTCCTCGGCTGGGGGGTCGGCGGGATCGAAGCCGAGGCAGTGATGCTCGGTGAACCGTACTTCCTGGCTCGTCCGGAGGTAGTGGGGGTGGAGCTCCGAGGTTCGCTTCCGAGCGGCGCGACCGCGACCGACCTCGTCCTGACCGTCACGCGCCGGCTCCGCGAAAAGGGGGTCGTGGACAAGTTCGTGGAGTTCTTCGGTCCCGGGGTCGCGCACCTCTCGGTTCCCGACCGTGCCACGGTCTCGAACATGTGCCCAGAGTACGGCGCGACCGCGGCGTTGTTCCCGATCGACGAGGCGACGCTCGCCTACCTCCGCGGCACCGGACGGCCCTCCGAGCTCGTCGCCCGGGTCGAAGCCTATGCTCGGACCCTGGGGCTGTGGGGCTCGCCGGAGGTGGGGTCCGTGGATTACGACGGCCTGCTCCAGGTCGACCTCGCGTCGATCGTGCCGTCGGTCTCGGGTCCCCGGAACCCCGAGGAAAGCGTGGCGCTGCCCGGGGCTCCGGCGTCGTTTCGATCGGCGCTGGAGAACTACCGCTCGGCCCATCCTCGGGTCTCCGGCGGCGGGTCGTCGCACGCGTATCCGGCTGACGACCCCCTGCACCCCTACGATGGCTCGCTCGACGGGGCCCCGCGGTCCGATTCGCCGACGGGACCGGGGCCGGAGGTGACCGACGGCTCGGTGGTCATCGCCGCGATCACGAGTTGCACCAACACCTCGAATCCGTCGGTGATGGTCGGCGCCGGACTGATCGCCAAACGCGCCCGAGAGCTCGGCCTCACGGTCCCCTCCCACGTCAAGACTTCCCTCGCGCCGGGCTCGAAGGTCGTCACGGCCTATCTCGAACGAGCCGGACTTTTGCAGTACCTCGACCAGCTTGGGTTCGAGGTGGTGGGGTTCGGCTGCACCACCTGCATCGGAAACTCCGGTCCGCTCCCTCCCGAAGTCGACCGGCAGGTGCGCGACCGCGACCTGTTCGTCGCCGCGGTCCTGAGCGGGAACCGTAACTTCGAAGCGCGGATCCACAACCAGGTCCGCGCGAACTACCTGATGTCGCCGATGCTCGTGGTCGCCTACGCGCTGGCCGGTCGGATGGACGTCGACCTCACCTGCGAGCCGCTGGGCCACCGGCCCGATGGCGCCCCCGTGTACCTCAAGGATCTCTGGCCCGCCCCCGACGCGGTGCGACGCATCGTCGAGGCCAGCCTGGACGCCTCGATGTTCCAGGAGAAGTACCGGGCGATCGAGGTCGGCGACGCACGATGGGAGTCGCTGGCGACACCGAAGGGGGAGATCTTCGCCTGGGACCCCGGGTCGACCTACCTCGCCGAGGCACCGTACCTCAATCTCCCTCCGCCCCTCCTGCCGAAGGACGGGACGATCGTGACGAAGGCCCGGGCGCTCGCCACCCTCGGCGACCGGGTCTCCACGGACCACATCTCGCCGGCAGGCGAGATCCCCGAGGTGTCTCCGGCGGGTAGGTACCTGCTCGCCCACGGGGTGGCCGTGTCGGAGTTCAACACCTACGGCGCCCGGCGAGGCCACCACGAGGTGATGGTGCGCGGGACGTTCGCCAACGTCCGGCTGAAGAACGAGCTGGCCGCCCCCACCGAGGGTGGGTTCACGGTCCACGTTCCCACGGCCCAGCCGATGACGATCTTTGACGCCGCGCAAAGGTATCGCGCGGAGCAGACACCCTTGCTCATCCTCGCCGGCAAGAGCTATGGCCAGGGCAGCTCCCGCGACTGGGCGGCGAAGGGGCCTCGCCTCCTGGGGGTCGGAGCCGTGATCGCCGAGAGTTACGAACGGATCCACCGGTCGAACCTCGTGGACATGGGCGTGCTGCCGCTCACCTTCCGCTCCGGGCAGGGGTGGAAACAGCTCGCGCTGACCGGTCGGGAGACGTTCGAGCTGCGGCTGCCGACCGGGACGGACCTCAGCCCCCGGTGTGACGTCGAGGTGGTCGCGACCCGCGACGACGGTACCTCGGTCCGTTTCACGACCACCTGCCGTATCCACTCCGCCACGGAGCTGGAGTACTACCGGGCCGGTGGCGTGCTGCCGTACGTGATGCGGCACCGGTTCGGGGCGTAGTCGCCCGTCGAGGTCTACGTCAGGGGCCGGGCGTAAGCTCCGCGGGCGCCGTCGACCACGTGGCCAGCGCCTCCACTCGCCGATAGGTGATCGTCCGATCCCCTATCTCCGCTCGAGCAGCGGCGACCGCACGTTCGAGGACGTCGGTCGGCACCTCAAGGGTGTGACGGCTCCCGCGACGTGCCAGCATGTCGACCCGCTTCGCGAGAGGCTCCGTCACCATCCGGTCGCCGATTATCGTCAGGTCGTCCGGTGGAAATTCTCCCAGCAACGCCCGCTCCCTCGTTCGCGGGCCGCCCGCGGGACCGGGTACCCGGTACCCCGCTCGGGCGAGATATCCATAGACGAGCCGGCGCGGCTCGTGCTCCGAGCTGTCGAGGGGGTCCGTTGGCCCGGTCACGGCGGGGTGAACGAGCGCGGTCGCACCTTGCCGACCGACTCGAACCGCTTCGCGGAGTGCCAACGCGGCGTGGTCGAGAAGGTGGAGTACGTGGACGAAGAGCGTCGTATCGAACGCGAGGTCGCCGAACGGCATCCGGTAGGCATTGCCTCGGACGAGGCGGGTCAGTCCCTTCGAGTGGGCGACCTCCAGCATGCCTAACGAGGCATCCAATCCCGTGACATCGAATCCGTGCCCGACCAGCGGCGCCGCGATTCGTCCGGTCCCTACTCCCACTTCGAGGACCGTGCGGATCCCCTTCGCGTGCAACCGTGCGGCGATCGCGTCGAGCGTCGCGGGGTCGAGGGGATCCCGGGTCGAGTCGTACACGACCGAGATCTGGTCGAACGCCTCGGCGACCTCGTGCGTGGGCATGAACGCCGACGGAGCTGGGGCGAGTATTTCGCATCGCCGTTCAGAAGTTCATGGCCCGGACGGTGGGGACCGCCAGGGCCGCGACCCCGGCGAGCGCGAGACCGAGCGCGACGATGTAGCCGAGCGCGGCGGGGTCGACGTTGACCGCCAGCGACCCGAAGGCCAGGGCTCCGATCGCGCTCGCCACCCCCGGAAACAGGTACATGTTCGAGACCACCCGGCCGATCGCTTCGGCCGGCGTGACCGCTTGGATGTAGGCGTAGAACAGGGTCGCCGGGATGGTGCTCGCGAGCCCGACGGCGAACCAGGCGCCGACGCTGGGGAGCAGCATCGGTTGGACCACGACGGCCAGGGCGATCGCTCCTGGCTCGGCGACCATCGTCGCGGCGATCACACGACCGAGCGAGCGACGCGGATTCGTTTGGGAGACGATCAATCCCCCAACCACCGCACCGACGACGTACGCCGTGAACAGTATCCCATAGGCGTGGCTAGGGTCGGCGAACCCTCGATGGGCGAACAGAGTGACCAGGAGCGGAGGAGCGCCGAGAAAGAATCCTTCGGCGGCGAAGACCGCCCCGATCTGGAGGTGCGGCCGACCCGCCCCTTCGGTCAGCCGGGCCCAGCCCTCGATAAAGTGACGCCCCAGGCTGGACTCGGTCACGGGCACGGAGGCGATCGAGACCGGGACCATGAGCAGGGCAGCGGCGGCCAGAAGTCCCGCGAATAGGAACGCGCCCCCGCTCGCTCCGACCAGGATGATCAGCGCCGCTCCGATCGAGTACCCCGCCAGGCCGCCCGTGCTCCCGGAAGCGGTGACCAGGCCGTTCGCCCGGAGGATGTTGTCGCGACCCACCAGGACGCGGGGAACGGTGTTCGACACCGTCCACCAGAAGTCGTCCAGGATGGCCATGATCGCGACCATTCCCAGGAGCAACGGAACCGTGAGGTGACCGGTCTCCAGGGCGAAACCCACCGTGGCGGCCGCCACCGCCTCAAGCGGCAGGACGACCAGGTAGATCGTTCGCTTGTCGGCGATCCGGTCCACGAACGGACCGGCAATGAAGGTGATCGAATACAGAGCGTACTGGACGAACAGCACCAGCGCCGAGATGAGCAACGTTCCAGAGATCTGGTACGCGAGCCAGAGGACCGAGATGCTCCAGGCCGAATAGCCTACGATCCCGGAGAACTCGGAGGCCAGCCACAGGACGAACTTCCGGTTGCGGAGCATCGAGCGGAGCCCGCCCGCTCCGAGAGTACCCGCCACGGCCGCGCGCTAGTCATCGCGGAATAAAGCCCGGAGCCCGTGGGTCGTTGGTCCGACGGCCCCTAGGCGGCCTTCTCGAGTGGCCGAGGGGCCGGTGCGCCCACCGCCTGCGCCCACCGCGAGAAGTCCACAAGTCCCAGGAACAGGAGCACGATGCCGATGAACTCCGCGTAGTAGAGCATGACCGGGAACGACGCCACATAGAACGCCCCGCCCGCCCCGAGGACCGACGCCCCGGCGAGCATGAGCAGTCCGCGCCAGCGGAAGTGGCGTCGCAGCGAAAGGATGCATGCCCCCAGCAGGATCACCGTGGCCGGGACCGTGACGAAGGTGGACAGAACGAGGAGGAGCAACGGTGGGTTGCCCGAGATGACTCCGGCTTGGACCATCGACGCGGGCATCGGCGTGGTGAAGCTGAAGAACGCTACCACCGCGCAGCTGACCCCAATGTAGGTCAGGTAGCCGCGCGACCAACGCGCCTGCCGGAACGCATGCATCGAGCCCATCGACAGGACCCCGACGATCGCCGCCGAAAAGAACACGTAGGCTTGCAGCAGGATCCCGGAAACGATCCCGACGTAGGCGAGAAGCTCGATCGCGGTCGCCGTGGCGCCGAAACCGAGACCGGTGCCCCAGAGAACCTGGGTTCGGGATCGGTCACGGACGGCCCGCACGAACCCACGGGCGGAAAGCGCTCCGAGTACGACGGAGAGCGCCCCCAAGGAAAACGCGATTCCCCCGCCCTCTAGGTCCACGCAACCCACCCAACGGGGCGTCCGACTAAGGTAGATACTCATCCCTACGTCGTAATAACTATCCATACTTCGGGGTCCTTTCGGAGGTCCTCCGAGACCCCCGGGGACGGGCGGGGCCGCAGCGAAGTGCTGGCCCCCTGCCGCGCCAAATAGTCCGACAGAGTGACTCCGGGGTGGCCGGCGGACTGGTCCGGGTAGATTCGGTCTTTAAACGATTCGGAAGTGTGGAGGCCCTTACCAACCTCACCGTCGAGCTCTCCTCCGGCACCATCGGACTGGTCGGTCCGAACGGGTCGGGAAAGACCACCCTGATCCGGCTGCTGATGGGACTGCTGGCGCCGGACGCCGGAACCCTCACCGTGCTCGGCCACGACTCCCAGCGTGACTCGCTGCGCGTGCGCGAACTCGTGGGATACATGCCGGAGCACGACTGCCTGATGCCCGACCTGACCGGAATCGGGTTCGTGGCGTTCATGGGCCGAGTCAGCGGCCTGCCTCGGGAGGTCGCGATGAGCCGGGCCCACGACGTGCTCGAGTTCGTCGGGCTCCGGGAGCAGCGGTACCGCAGGATCAACGAGTACTCGGTGGGGATGCGACAGCGGGTCAAGTTGGCCCAGGCGATCGTCCACGACCCCCCGCTCTGCTTCCTGGACGAGCCCACCTCGGGACTCGACCCCCAAGGCCGGGAAGAAATGCTCGGCCTGATCCGCGCCCTGTCGAAGATCGGCAATCACAGCTTCGTCCTCTCGACCCATCTGCTGCCGGACACCGAAGGTCTGTGCGACCAGGTGCTCCTCCTGAATGCGGGACGGCGACTCGCCTCCGGGCGCGTGGATGAGCTCCTGGCTGTGAAGAACGAGGACCGGGTGGTCCGCGTCAAGGGAGACCCGAGCCGGTTCGTCGCGGCGCTCTCCGCCAAGGGCCTCACTCCCCGTCTGGCGGAGGGCGAGGTCCGTTTCACGCTCCTCCAGGGTGACACGCGCCCGGTGTTCCAGGCGGCGTTCGAAACCGGAACCGAGGTCCGCTACCTCGGTCGATCGGTGAGCACGATCGAAGACCTGTTTCTTTCCCTGGTCAACGTCGTGCCGGTGGGGCCACCGACGTGACGATCAGCGCCCCGCGGTACGGCTCCCTCCCATTCGCACGGACCGAACGGGCGTTCCGGGTTTTGGCCATCATGAAGCGGGAGGTCGTCCGGCGCGCCCGGTGGGGCACGTTGCTGGCGGTCGGGCTGAGTTACGCCATCGTGATCCTCATGGTGGTCTTCGACGCAGAGTTCGCCTCGTTCATCGGCAATCTCACCACCGCGACGTTCGAGGCGCCCTTCGAATCCCCCGTCTGGCCGTTCCTGATGCTGATCGTCGCGACGACGGCCGGAGCGGGAACCATCGCGGAAGACGTTGGGAATCGGTCGATCACGCTCTACCTCTCGCGGCCGATCCACTTGGTCGATTATCTCGCGGCTAAGGCCGCGGCCTGCGCCAGCTGGCTCGTGATCGCCGCCGTGGGCCCCGGCGTCGTCGGGGCCACAATCGTCGCCGCGCTCGGGCTCGCGCCCGCCGCGGTCTGCCTCGCCTCCTTGGGCGCATTCGTCGTCGTGGGGCTTCTCGCGGCGGTCTTCTTCACCGGCACCGCGCTCGCCTTTTCGTCCTTGACGAACCGCAGCCTGTACGCCGGGGTCGGGATCTTCGGCGTGATCCTCTCGCTCTATGTCGGGGCCGCGGTGGTCGCCGGGATCACCGGGAGCGTTTACGTTCCGTATGCCAGTCCGGTGACCGACCTTCGCAGCGTGGCCCTCACGGTGTTTGGCGTGGGAGGAACTCCCGACACCGACCCCCTCGCTTCGGCGCTCGTGCTGCTCGGGGCCGGCGTGATGCTGACGGGCTTCGCGTACTGGCGCTTGACCCGGGTGGAGGTGGTAGGAGAATGACCGGGGTGGTGGACGCCGAAGAGGTGACGAAGCGTTACGGGGAGGTCCTCGGCCTCAACGGGTTCACTGCATCGTTCGGTCCGGGGATCACGGGACTGGTCGGACCGAATGGTGCGGGAAAGTCCACGCTCTTCCGATTGCTCGCTGGCCAGCTCCACGCGGATGCGGGTACGTTGACCCTCCTGGGATACCCGGCCTGGGGACAAGGAGGGTTCCGCCGACGGGTCGGCTACTGTCCGGAACACAATGCCCTCTTTGACTGGATGACCGGCGAAGACTTCGTGACGACCCTCTTGCGCGTCGACGGGTTCCCTCGGAGCGAGGCGCGGGAACGAGCGGCTCGGGCGATCGCGACGGTCGGACTCACCGAGGTTCGCCATCGTCGATTGCGGACGTACAGCAAGGGGATGCGTCAACGGATCAAGCTCGCTCAATGCATCGCCCATGACCCCGAGTTGATCCTGCTCGACGAGCCCCTGAACGGAGTCGACCCGCTCGGGCGGGCCGCGCTCACCTCGCTGATGCGCGAGCTCCACGCTGCCGGTCGCCACCTCATCGTGAGCTCGCATGTACTCTACGAGGTGGAACGACTGACCGAGCAGATCGTGATGGTCTCCAACGGACGGGCGATCGCCCAAGGGGACCTGCACCGGATCCGCGAGCTGATCGATGCTCGTCCGCACGTGATCGACCTCGAATCTCCCGACCCGCGGGGCCTCGCGCGCCTCCTCGGCGCGTGGGATCACGTCGTGTCGATCGAATTCCCTGCCCCCGGACGCTTGCGGGTCCGTTCTCGATCGCCCGAGGAGTTCTATCGGAGCCTCCCGGAGCTGGTGACGAGGGAACGACTGGACGTGCAGGCCGTCCACAGCGCGGACGACAACCTGGACGCGGTGTTCCGCTATCTTTCGGAGGGACTGCGTTGATCGGGGAATTGACCCGCTGCGGGGCGGTCGTGCGTTGGTCGTTTCTGGGAACGATTCGCGGTCTGCGCGTGGTGGGTCTCGCTGCGTTCGCGTTCGTTCCCAGTCTCATCGTCCTCTCGCTCGTCTCGGTCCACTCCGCCGCGGGTACGCTCGCGAACGCGGCGGAGGGCCTCTTCGCGGAGCTGACGCTGCCGATCGTGGTCATGGTGGTCGTGCTGGTGATCGCCGTGGCTCAGTTCCGCAACGAGATCGATGCGGAAACCTTGGTGTACCTCTCGGACCGGTCGATCACCCGGCCGACCATCGTCCTCGGAAAGTACCTGGGAGCCGTCGCTGCCTCCCTGGTACTGGTCGTCCCGGCCGCGCTGGTCCCACTCGGTGTGGCCGAGCTGGCGGGAGGAACCCCCTACGCGGCGGAGGTGCCCCTCGTCCTGCTCGGAGCCGCGATACTCGCGGTCCTGGTGTACGTAGCGTTCTTCCTGTTCCTGGGTCTGGCGAGCCGGTCGGCACTGATCATCGGACTGATCTTCGGGTTCCTCTGGGAGGAGCTCCTGCCGATGCTTCCCGGGGATTTCCCTCGGGTGACGTTCATCTTCTATCTACGGAGTTTCATCTCGGGGGTCGTGCCGGGCGGGCCTCTGTCCGGGTACCCCGCGGCGGTGCCCGTCCCGCTCTCCGTCGCGACCCTGGTCGGTATCGCGGTCGCGTTTGTCGTGATCTCCGCGGGAGTCTTCCGGTACCTAGAAACCGCTCCGGGGAGGGAATCGGCCTGAGCGAGCGCCGGTATAGTCCGAGCAATCCCACGTGCCAGCGGAGGGGCACCCATCCTGGGATTCGCCCTCCGCTCGTCTACGCAGATCCGGACCCGAGCGCACTTTCCGACGGTGACCTGCGGCAACGTCCTCCCCCAAGGCTCATCAAGGCCCCCCGTTCCTAGCGAGCTTCGACGGAACCCATGCTCGATGTCCACCTGGATAGCTGGCTCCGAGAGTTCGGTCCACGCGGGAAGGAGAAGGTCGACGCCGATTCTGTCGGGCATCTCCTGGACGTGCTCGAGACGCGGTACCCCGGCCTCCGGTTCAAGATTCGGGACGAGACGGGCCAGCTGCGTCGCTACGTGCGAGTGTTCGTGGACGGGGAAGACGTCAGCGCGACGACCGGCGTGACCACCCCGCTGGCCGGCGCCCGTACCATTGATATCCTCCATTCCATAGCGGGAGGATAGGGAGTCTAGGACCATGGTGAGTCGCGGCAGGATGCGGATACTGGTGGGCACGAGGAAAGGAACCTACGTCGTCGAGGGAGACGCCAAGCGCAAAGTGTGGCGGGTGGGACCGGTGGCCCACGCCGGAAACGAAGTGTACCATGTGGTGGCCGACCCTCGGCATCCGGGCGACCTCTACGCCGCTGTGAACAGCGCCTTCTGGGGCCCGACGGTCCAACGCTCCCGTAATTGGGGCAAGAGTTGGAAGGAGATCGCCACCCCGTTGACGCCCGCCGAGAAGGACCGCAAGCCTGCGTTCAACGATTCGGACCCCACGACCCCGGTGAAGAGGGCGGTCAACAACCTGTGGCGCATCGAGCCCGGACTCCCGAGCGAGTCGAACACGCTGTACCTAGGAGCCGATCCGCACCTGCTCTTCCGCTCCGGGGACCTCGGATCCAGCTGGGAACCTGTCGACAGTTTGAACAACCACCCTGCGAAGAAGGACTGGGCGCCGGGCGCCGGCGGGGCCTGCCTGCATACCATTCTGCTGGACCCGCGCGACTCCCGCCGACTGTACGTGGGATTGTCCGCAGTAGGAACGTTCCGGTCGGACGATGGCGGGCAGAGCTGGAAGCCGACCAACAAGGGCGTGGAAGCCCCGTTCCTTCCGGACAAGTATCCGGAGACCGGGCAGTGCGTCCACCACGTGGTCGCTGATGCCGCGGATCCCGATACGTTCTATCGGCAGGACCACGGCGGTATGTATGTCTCGCACGACCGAATGGAGAAGTGGACCCGGATCGGGAAACCGCTCGGTGACGACTTCGGGTTCGGAGTGGCGTCCCCTCCCTCCGCCCCCGGGAAGGCCTACTTCGTGCGACTGGACGGGCCGGCCCGCGTGACCGGCGAGGGACACTTCCAGGTCCACGAGTGGAACGACAAGACCCGCAAGTGGCGCAAGCTTCTCGCGGCGAAGGACTTCCCCGGACACTTCGGAGTACAGCGCGAGGGGATCGCGGCCGACAGCTTGGACCCCGCCGGGATCTACGTAGGAACGACCACCGGACAGCTCTTCGTCAGTCCGGACGCTGGGAAGACCTGGAGACTGATCCCGTTCCAATTCCCGGGCATCCACTCGGTCTCCGTGGCAGGCCCCACATAGCCGACTCGGTCGGCCTCCGCAGCCCCCAAAAGAGGCCGAGGAGAACCCTACCGCACCTGTAGGAAGGGGCCGGTCTCAACGTCGGGGGCGAGAGTGATTCTCCGTCACGTAGGGGGAATACGCCAACTCGCTCGCATCACCGTTGATTCAAGTCGCGCGGTAGCGGGCGCGCGTCCGTTGGCTTGCTCCCGGTCCAGGCACCAGCGCCAGATCGCGCCCGGCGAGCGGACGCCCGCCGTTGTCGAGTATGCGCATCGGAGGGATTGGTTTACCCGAACGACGGTCGAGGATCAGTAGCGGTTCATGTCCTTCACCATAGACCCAACGGTCACCCCACTGTTGGAGCGCCGTCATCAAGGTCGCCAGGTCCTTCCCCATCGGTGTCAACTCGTACTCGTAGTGAGTGCCGTGGACACCGACATCGACCCGGGCGAGCACGCCCCGCGCCACCAAGTGCGTCAGCCGTGCGCTCAAGGTGTTCTTTGAGATGTCCAGATTCGCCTCGAAATCGGCGAACCGGCGCGAACCCACGAAAGCTTCGCGGACGACCAACAGGGTCCACCAGTCGCCCAAGACCTCGAGCGATTGGGCGATCGAGCAGTTCTGGTCGGTGAATCGTCGTCGCATGACCCAAATATGGTTGCGTTAAGAGACCAGATTATATACGCTCACTGCCTGAGGAGGCACACCCGTGAGCGACCGCGACGGAGAGGCGGCCTTGAACTGGGACGTGTTCGTGACCCCGGGGATCCCAACGGTCTCGAGCGACGACCCGCCCCCGGGCCAACGCAAGCGCATGTGGTCGCCCATGGCCTCCACCCTCATCTAGGGCAAGCGAGACGCCGTCCTCGTCGACACGTTCATCACCATCGACCAAGCGGATGCCCTGGTCGAATGGGTCAGGTCGAGCGGCAAGCACCTGACGACCATCTACATCACGCACGGGCACGCTGACCACTTCCTTGGCATCGGAGCGCTCCTCGAACACTTCCCGAACGCCCGGGCCGTCGCCACCCCCGGAACTGTACGCGGCATGAAGAAGCAAGCGGCGCCTCAAGTCCTGAACGGCTATTGGAATTCACGATTCCCCGGCCAAATTCCCGAGAACGTAGTTCTCGCGGAGGAGCTCGAAGCAAACGTGATCGCGTTGGAAGGGCAGGAGCTACGGGCTATCGAGGTCGGCCATACGGACACCGACGATACGACATGCTTGCACGTCCCATCCCTCGGACTCGTCGTGGCAGGAGACGCGGTCTACAACGGGGTTCACCAACTCCTGATCGAATCGAATCGCGAGAAGCGCCGGGAGTGGATCGCCGCGGTCGACAAGATAGAGTCGTTGAGACCCCGCGCCGTGATTGCCGGCCACAAGCGACCCGGAAACCCGGACAATCCTCGTATCCTGGGAGAAACGCGACAGGACATTCGCGATTTCGATCGCATTGCCGAGCGGACGGCAACGGCACGTGAACTCTACGACCAAATGCTTGAACTTCACCCCTTGAGGATGAACGTGACCACGCTTTGGGTGTCCGCCCACGCGATCAAGGGATGAACTTCAGTGACGAATATTGCGCGGTCCGCTGCTGCCGTCTTACCCGCGGCCACGTGGCCGGCAGCGGTAACCTCCCTACAGCCGCGTTCCTCGGGGGACGTCGTCGACCGCGAGAACCCGCGGGGGATCGAACCCCGATCGACCTTGGCGTTAGGTACTGCGTCCCCGGAGCATGACGAGCAGCATCTTCGAGCGTTCGCGCGATTCGACCGAGTGCGGCACGTTTGCTGGAATACGAACGACGGTTCCGGTGACCGCTAGAACGACGGTACTTCCGACGTTCAGCATCAATGTGCCCTCGAGAGCCACCACCAGTGCTTCGTACGGTGCCGTGTGCTCGCCCAGTTCCTGGCCGGCGTCGAACGCGAAGAGGGTTACACTTCCTCCACCATTGCGTGCGATCACACGGCTTGCGATCCCCTTCTCGGTGTGCGAGATTAGTGCGGTCAATTCGAGTGCCTCTGCCGCGGGAAGGTTGGGACTGACGGTCATGCCGCCCTCTCGCCCCACTGTCTCTTAATGCTTCGTCGAGTCAACTACGCTCTCGCGCTCGGTCTTTCGCCAAGCGAACGTGTTCCAAACGTCGGGCGGTCGCAGCCTTGAGGTGGGTTCGAACTTCACCTTTCCATCGGGGGGAATCGCCCGTGCTGGGATTCGAGCAGCTACTTATTCGAATCCGCTCCACGCTCGGTCCGGGAACCCGTTGCGTTCCGACTCAACCGGGGTACTGTCTTTCGAGTGGTCCACTTGTCATCGGAGAAGAGGCCAGTACTGCTAGCCCCGGTCGTGCGTCGCAGGTCCTGAGCTAGGATGCACCGGGCGCTAGCACTCCGCTCACGACCGCACCGCGTCGGTAGTGGGGTGCTTCTGGGCGAAGCGGCGCACGAACGGCGCGTCCTCGGAGAACGTTTTCGCCAGGGTTCCAGGGTGTCGCGCTTGATCTCCGCGGGGGCGAGCTCGGAGGATTGCATGTAGCAGAGGACATCGATGGCCGTTCTCCTCCCCCGGGGGAAATAGAGGGACACCATCTTCGACCCGGCGTAGGGGCCCTCGAGCGCTTCGTTGATCCGGACCGCCGGTCGAATGGAAGTGATGCGGGAGACCATCCTCCTCCAACGACCTCCCCAGCGCACCTCACAACTGATGAGGCTCGTAACCTCGGAGAGGTCCTTGCCCTCGAAGTGCCGCAGCGAAGAGCCGTGAGCCTCGGGGTGGAACTCCTGGTCCTTCTCGAGGTAGTCCCATACGGTCTCGATCGGCGCGTCGAAGACGCTCCCTCGATCCTCCAAGTAGGTCATGGCCGTCGAGGGGTGGTCTCGCTGAGCCTTCGCGAGGTGCTGGGCGAGCGCGTTCATTCCGCGGACGCTTCCTAGGCGGGCTATGAACTTTCCACCTCCACCCCCTGGGAGTACGCGCAAAATCCTAAGTTCGGTTCGCTTCCCGCCGCGCCCGAGCCGGGCGAATCCTCCTTACCACGACCCACCGACGCATCGCGATCTTGCGCGTCTTCCGGAAACCCGACTTTTCAAACATGCCCAACGTCCCGCTGCATAGGAAGGAGCAGGAGGTCCTCTCGCTCGTGTAGTCCTCGGGGTAAGCTTCCACCGTTCCGCCGCCGAGCTGAGCGATGGATCGAATCGCCTCACGGAGGGCGAGGGAGGCGATGCCTTCCCCGCGGCGTTCTCGGTCAATGAAGAAACAAGTGATGCGCCAATCGGGAAGCTCTACCAGCCCCTGTTCGTAGGCCCTCGCGCTCCGGATGTTCGGGAGTTCCGCGGTAGGACCGAACTGGCACCATCCGACAGCGGTCGAGCCGTCGAAGACGAGCGCGGCGTGCGCCGTCCCTTCCCGGACGCGCGCCTCCTTCATCGTACGGTACGCGGCAACCCCGCGCTTGCCCTCGCCGGGCCGGAGATGAAATGAGATGCACCAGCACCCGCCGAAGATACCATTGTGTTTCTCTACGAGGCGGGCGAACGCTGGCCACGTGTCCGGGGAAAGCGGCTTCGAGGTGAGGGTCATCGTTAATCCCTGGCGACTACGCCAGGGAGGACGTGCGGAAAAACCTTCGGAGGGTTGTGAGACGTCCGATAGTCCCGCGCGCCGATCGCGGTCTTCCATTGGCCGCGCGCGCCCTTCATCCAGGCCCTGGTCGCGCTGACGCGCGAAGGCTTCCTCGCTCGCGCACGCTCGCTCGGACAGGGTGCTTTTCGATCGGTTTCCCGTGTCGGCCCGGTCAGGCGGTGCCCCCGATCACTCGGAGGCCTCTCCAATGGTAGTAAGCGACGGTCCCGGCCAGCAAGATCAACATGCCACCGGCAGTTCCGATGACCTTGATTGCAAGAACGGCCCCAAGTGACGTGGGGTAGTTCCCCGTCGAGTTGGCCCAGAAACTGAAGGCCGCGATGACCACGACCAGGACGGCGCCCGCCACGACAAGCGCGAGGCTGAGGCGATAGTCGCGCCGCCACGCGGTGAGCAGGGTCTGCTCTGACGTAACCGCGTTCTGAGCGGCCATCGGCCCGCTCATACCATTGATTGCGTGACCTTCTAGGTTTCTATCGAGCAAATCTACCGTGGACGGTTCGCACGGCGCACCGCGAAGTCGATCCCGGTCCTCTCAGGGTGTTTCGGCGCCCGCGCTGAGTTATGTTAGTTCCGCCCGCCTCGGTTCGGCCCACCGGGTGACGGGATTCCTCCCGGTGCCAGAGTGATGCTACATGCTCTCCTCGGGAAGGAGGTGCC
>Ga0209517_10000348_pt1 | contig 81647 bp, 82 predicted proteins | sample PeaSoiMetSII2010_FD_187695 | JGI IMG/M metagenome (GOLD analysis project Ga0209517, IMG submission 187695) | Peat soil microbial communities from Weissenstadt, Germany - SII-2010 (SPAdes) (version 2) | ecosystem: Environmental > Terrestrial > Soil > Wetlands > Peat | place: Germany...
GGTAATATTCCGGCGTCAGGAAATCCAGCATCGTCGACGGATGGCGCCACGAGCCGGGCAGGTTCGAACAGTTCTGGGCCTGCAGAAAGGCGACCAGCGTCATCATGCGGTTCTGCGAAGCCATGGGGGCGGTCTCGTCTGATCAGATGGCTAAATCGACTTCCAGCAGCGGCGCGTGCAGCTGGCAACCGTAGACATCGGTATCCCTGAATTCCAGATCCTCGTGATCGCCAAGGATCTCAACTGGGCTGCCCCCGGCTCGCCGATTCCAATGCGGCGGAGCGGTCGAGCCGAGGGAGCGCATCAATAAGACCATCGGGCTGAAGGTCGACGATGCTCATTCTTTCGGAGCGCTACCTTTTGGAAGTGCTGTCTCTCCACCCTATTTGGGGAGGGACACGCTTGATCTCGACCCATTTCGGGTTTTGAGAGCGGCTCATCGGCGGGCGCGGGCCGGCGCAAACAAGGTGCCTGCGGACGTTGACCTACGCCGACCATGATCGGAGGAAACCGTGTCGAGACTGCTCTATGTGATGCTTGTCGTCGTCAGCCTGCTTGGCTCGGCCACGGCTGCAAGGGCCGAGGACCTCGCCTGCCTCAGCACGACGTTCCGTTTCCTCGGGCCGAACGACAAGGTCTGCGTCAGCGCGTTCGACGACCCGAAGGTGCCGGGCGTCGCCTGCCATGTCAGCCAGGCGCGCACCGGCGGCATCAAGGGCGGGCTCGGCTTGGCGGAAGACCCCTCACGCTTCTCGATCGCCTGCCGCCAGGTCGGACCCATCACCACCGATATCTCGAAGCTGCCCGACGAGGAGTCAGTGTATTCCGAGCGGACCTCGATCTTCTTCAAGCACACCCACGTGTTCCGCATCGTCGACAAGAAGCGCAACACGCTCGTCTACATCGCGCTCAGCGACAAGATCGTCGAAGGCTCGCCGCAGAATTCGTTGTCGACCGTCCCGGTCATGCAGTGGGGGAAGTGATATCCTGCTGGCCTGGAACCCAGACTTCAAAGGGCGGCGGCGATGTTCATCGCGATGAACCGGTTCAAGGTGCGCAAGGGCGAGGAGCTGGCGTTCGAGACGCGCTGGCGCGAGCGCGACACGCATCTTCACACCGTGCCAGGCTTCGTCGAGTTTCACCTGCTCAAGGGACCCGAGCGCGACGACCATGTGCTATACGCGTCGCACACGATCTGGCGGTCGCACGCCGATTTTGAGGCGTGGACCCGCTCGGAAGCCTTCCGCGCGGCACACCGCGACGCCGGCGAGGGCCGCTCGCTGACGATCTCGCACCCGGAGTTCGAGGGGTTTGAGGTCATCCAGCTGGTCGCCCCACCTGCGGCCGGCGCGGCGAAATAATCATTCGCTCGACGTGTGGCTCGCAAAGCCGGAAGCGCCGATCTGCCGCTGCATGGCGGCCGCGTGCCGGCATGGCTCGGTGACCGGATGACCCGGCTGGGCGCGGTGATTAGCGAGGCGATTGTTCACCATTACGGACGCGACGAGCTGCTGCGCCGGCTCGCGCATCCATTCTGGTTTCAGTCGTTCGGTGCGGTGATGGGGATGGACTGGCATTCCTCGGGCATCACGACCAGCGTCGTCGGCGCGTTGAAGCGTGGCCTCGCGCCTCTGGCTGGCGAGCTCGGCATCCATGTCTGCGGCGGGCGCGGCGCGCACTCGCGACGAACCCCGCACGAGCTGCTCGCGATTGGCGACCAGATTGGCTTCGACGGCGACGCCCTGGCGACGGCCAGCCGTCTCGTCGCCAAGGTCGACAGCGCCGCGGTGCAGGACGGGTTTGCCTTGTACCTGCACGGCTTCATCGTCACCGACGACGGGCATTGGGTCGTCGTGCAGCAGGGGATGAACCGCGAGCGCCGGCAGGCGCGGCGCTATCATTGGCTGTCGGAGGGCCTGACCAGCTTTGTCGATGCCCCGCACGCCGCGATCGAGGGCGAGCGGCAGGGCGAGATCATCAACCTCACAGACCATCGCGCCGAAGCGTCGCGCCGGGGCCAAATCGATATCCTGAGCTCGCTCGGTCCCGACCGGATCGCAGACGAGGTGCGGAAGCTGGCAGCGGGGAACGAGAAAGCGCCGATGCCATCGCCGGAACAGCCTTTGCTGCCGCATCTGGTGATGCCGTCGCATCACGACGTGCGCCCGAGCGATGTGATCGCCCGGCGGCTGCACGGGACGCTGGCGGCCGCGGCGGAGCGCGGCCCGGAGGATTTCGCTGACCTTCTGCTGACCCCTGGAGTCGGCGCGCGGACGGTGCAATCGCTGGCGATGGTTGCCGAGGTGCTGCACGGCGCTCCGTATCGCTTTGCCGACCCGGCGCGGTTCTCGCTGGCGCACGGCGGCAAGGACCGGCACCCCTACCCGGTGCCGATTGAGGTTTACGACCAGACAATCCGGGTCCTGAAATCAGCGGTCGAGAAAGCACGCCTCGGGCGCGAGGAGGAACTTGCCGCGCTGAAGCGTCTCGACGATCAGGCTCGGCGCCTCGAGCGGCAGGCGACCGGGCCAGGGGTGGCGGAGCTGATTGCGCGAGAGCGGGAGGACTCCCATGCCTATGGCGGCCGCAGCGTCTTCGGCTGGGAGCCGCCACTCGGGCGGTTCCGGGCGGGTTAGCTACCTCACTCCGGTGACCGGTCCTTCAGCCGACGCGCGGGCGTCCCCAGGGCAGTGAACCCACTTCTAGTGCCATGGGTCTGCAAAACAATGAGTGCTCGGGTTGATGCGCCCGACCGGCCTTCCATTTAAGCGTATATGCGCTTATGAGGTGAGGCATCGTCGGACCCGGTATCGGTGGAGGCGGCAACCATTTTGATCACCTTCGCCCAAGCGCGCCTGTCCTGAACCCGCGAGGAGCTTAATCATGACGACCATTCCCTATCGCACCGCGCTGATCGTCGGGGCCGGATCGGGCATCAGCGCGTCGGTTGCCCGCGGCGGCGGCGGGCCTCAAGGTCGGTGTGGCCGCCCGGAACGTTGACAAGCTGGCGTCGCTCGCCGCCGAAACTGGCGCCGAAAGGTTCGCGGTCGACGCTTCCGACCCGGCGGCTGTCGCGCACTTGTTCGAGGAGGCCGACGCACGGCTCGGGGCACCCGACATCGTGCTCTACAACGCCAGCGCACGGGCGCATGGTCCGATTGCCGAACTCGATCCCGAGGCCGTGCGCAAGGCGCTGGAGATATCGGCCTTCGGCGGCTTTCTGGTCGTCCAGCAAGCAGCACGGCGCATGATCCCGCGCGGCAGCGGCGCAATCTTGCTGACCGGTGCCAGCGCCAGCGTCAAGGGTTATCCGCATTCCGCCGCGTTCGCGATGGGCAAGTTTGCCCTCCGTGGTCTGGCGCAAAGCACAGCGCGGGAACTGGGGCCGAAGGGCATCCACGTCGCGCACTTCGTGATCGACGGCGGGGTGCGCAGCGCCCGGCGACCTGATCCGGCGGATCGCCCGGACAGCACGCTCGATCCAGACGCGATCGCTCAGACTTATCTCGAAGTCTTGCGCCAGCCGCGCAGCGCCTGGTCGCTCGAGGTTGAGATGCGGCCGTGGGTAGAGACCTTCTGACCGAGGCAAGGAGAGCCGTCGTGGAAGCGAGAAACATGTCGGCGGCAGTGATCGGTGCCGGCAACTATATCGGCGCCGCCATCGCCAAGAAGTTCGCCGCCGAAGGGTTTGTCGTCTTCGCCGGACGGCGGCACGGCGAGAAGCTCTGGCGCCGTCTGCCTAAATATTAGTCGGTGAACGGATAATATGACATCTCATTCACACGACTAAGGCTTCCAGTAAAATAAGGTCTATCGCAATCACCGAGAGAAATTTATTTGAGAAATTAATTTGACCTCGATCGGCGAGTATATACCGACACTTAGATAAATCTTGCAGATCTGATAATTAATTTTTGATTGTAGCCGACGGCTTTTCGCCCCATCTGGCGGAATACGCCGCACAGGATGTGCATCGTCGCCGCCCCGTTACGCGGAAACGATGTTATCCGAGTCGGATTGGGCTCGCCAGCGGCTGACACTACACCGGAGAAACCCATGATTGTCGAAATGCGCACCTATACCCTGCAGCCGGGGACGGTTGCCCAGTTCGAAGAGCGGTTCGGAGCGGCATTGGCGGTGCGCGCCAAGCTGTCGCCGCTAGCCGCCTTCTGGCACACCGAGGTCGGCCCGCTGAACCGGGTCATCCATGTCTGGCCCTACAAGGATTTCGAGGAGCGCACCCGCGTCCGCGCCGAGTCGCAAAAGCTGCAAGGCTGGCCGCCCAACACCCGGGAATTCGTCGTCGAGCAGCAGAGCGAAGTCTTTCTGCCGGCGCCGTTTTCGCCGAAGCTCGAACCACGCAAGCTCGGCGGGCTCTATGAGATCCGCCTCTACACCCTGAAGCCCGGCGGCATCCCCGGCGTCATCGATCGCTGGAGCACAGCAATCGCCGAGCGGGTCAAGCTGTCGCCGTTGGCCTTCGCCGGGCACTCGGAATTCGGCGGGCTCAACCGCTGGTGCCATATCTGGGCGTACAAGGACGCGGCCGAGCGCTTCGCGGTCCGCGAAAAGGCCCGCAAGGACGGCATCTGGCCGCCAAGCGGTGGTCAGCCGGGCCAGACCCTCGTGCAGGAGAACATGCTGGTGGTTCCAGCCGCTTTCTCGCCGCTGCACTAAAGCGGTCTCTACCCTGCGGGGTCATTCCCGCAGGTTATGCGACAGCGCCGCCCGGCAATTGCCGGGCGGCGCGACTGTGTCGGCCCCGAGAGGGCTTTCTTGGGGCAATTTCGTCCGTGTTTTCAGGTGTAACCTGCTTGAGAAAAATCCTGGACAGGGACCCGCGTGATGGGGGACCTCTAAATCAGCGGCTTTACCCGTTCCTGTTTTAAGAAGGGACAACTCGTGATCAGGGGATTGATCCCAATTCGAGAGGATGCGGTTGGCTATAATGAACAAGAACGGGCACAAAGACAGAGCTGAGGTATCGCGGTGATATCATGAGGAAGGAGGGTAACTCCTTCGAGCTGAGCGCAACCGATCTCGTCGGTTACTTGAACTGCCGCCATCTCTCCGCTCTGGAGCGCGCCGTCGCCGAAGGTTCTTTGAAGAAACCTTACGTGTCGGACCCGCTGCTGAAGATTTTGTGGGAGCGGGGTTCCATCCACGAGCAGAATTACGTCGAACACCTGATGAGGGCAGGCCTAGAGGTCGTCAGAATTGACGGCTTTGACGTCTCTCCCGAGGCCGTCGCCGCGACGATTGCCGCCATGAGGCGGGGCGCGCAAATCATCGTGCAGGGCGCATTTTCACGTCAGGGCTGGGTCGGACGCGCCGACATCCTGCGCCGTATCGAAGTGCCAAGCCTTCTCGGCGCCTGGTCATATGAAGCCATCGATACAAAGCTCGCCCGGGAAACGAAAGCAGGAGCCGTCCTGCAGCTTTGCCTCTACTCTGACCTCATCAAGGAAGTTCAGGGTCTGGCGCCCGAGCACATGTTTGTCGTGGTGCCCTGGTCCGATTTCGAGCCGCAGCAATACCGGTTTGCCGATTATGCGGCCTATTTCCGGCGCGTTAAACGGGAGCTACTGAAGTCTCTGAGCGGGGGAGGGGGGCTGGAAACCTATCCCGATCCGAACGAGCATTGCGAAACGTGTGGGTGGCGCGCGGCGTGCGAACAGCGGCGCCGCGATGACGATCATCTCTGTCTCGCCGCGGGCATATCGAAACTCCAGATCAACGAGCTCACGGAGCGCGGCACCACAACGATGAAGGCGTTGGCCGGCATGGGCCTGCCGCTGGACTGGAAGCCCGATCGGGGCTCGGCGGGCTCCTATGCCCGCGTGCGTGAGCAAGCCCGGATCCAGGTGGAAGCCCGCGACACCGGCGAACCGCGCTTTGAACTGCTCCCGCTGGAAGCGGGCTTCGGCCTGACTCGCCTGCCGGAACCTTCCGACGGCGACATTTTTCTGGACCTCGAGGGCGACCCCTTCGCGGGGGAGCAAGGCCTGGAATATCTGTTTGGCTATCTTTCCAAAGACGAGCGCGGCACGCCCGCATATCAGCACGATTGGGCCTTCACGCGCGCGGACGAAAAGCGCGGATTCGAGGCGTTCGTCGACTTCGTAATGGCGCGGTGGGCGAGGTTTCCCGATCTGCACATTTACCACTACGCGCCGTATGAGCCGGCGGCGCTGAAGCGCCTGATGGGCCGCTATGCGACCCGTGAGGAAGAATTGGACCAGATGCTGCGGGCGAAGCTGTTCGTCGATCTCTACCACGTCGTGCGCCACGGCCTGCGCGCGGGTGTGGAAAGCTACTCGATCAAGCGGCTCGAACCGCTTTACGGGTTCAACCGGGACGCCGCGCTGCCCGACGCGAACGCCGCGCTTGCGCTTCTCCAGGCGAGTATAGAGCTCGACGACGTTCCCTCGATTTCGGAAGCGACCAGGGCCACGGTGCTCGCCTACAACAAGGACGACTGCCGGTCGGCGGGCGACCTCCGCGACTGGCTTGAGGCTTCACGCGAACAACTCGTGCAGAGCGGGACCGAAGTGCCGCGCCCGGTGCCCGGTGACGGCTCTCCCAATGAAAAGATCACCGACTGGCTTAATCGAATTAATCCGGTGATCGCAAAGCTGACGGTCAACATTCCCGCCGATCCGGAAGAGCGCACCGCGGAACAGCAGGCGCGCTGGATATTGGCCAACGTCATCGACTGGCACCGCCGGGAGGACAAGGCGGTCTGGTGGGAGCTATTCCGGCTCTCCGATCTTTCCGCTGAGGATCTGCTTGATGAGCGGTGCGGGCTCTCTGGGCTTAGTTTTGTCGCTGCGGTCAGTGGCACGGCGAAGGCGCCCGTCCATCGCTACCGGTTTCCGCCGCAGGAAACCGAGATTCGCGGCGGCGAGGATTTGCGCAATGTGGGGGGCGCCAACCTCGGCACGGTTTCGGCGATCTCATTTGCCGCGGCCACGGTTGACATCAAAAAGCGGCAGGACAGCGTCGACATTCATCCCGAGGCCATTTTTGCGCACAGCTATGTGGGCGGCGAGGTCATGGCGGAAGCCCTTCTGCGGATCGGAAAGTACGTGGCCGAACGTGGCTTACGCGGAGACGGACCCTATCAGGCGGCGCGCGACCTGTTGCTAAGAGAGATCCCCCGCAACGGAGGACAACCGCTCCACAGAGAGGGCGAAACCGCGGTGGATGCGGCCGTCAGGATATGCGCCGGCCTAGCCGGCGGCATACTGCCGATTCAGGGACCGCCCGGCGCGGGCAAGACATACACGGGCGCGCAGATGATTTGCGAACTCGTGCGTCATGGCCGAACGGTCGGCATTACGGCCAACGGTCACAAGGTCATCCGCAATCTGATCGACAAAACCATTAAGGCGGCGGGGGAGCGGGGCCTTGACCTACATTGCTGCCAGAAACCAAAAGAAATGGAAGGCGCGCAACCTCATCTTTCATTCGCCAAGAGCAACAAAGATTTCTTTGCCACGCTGGGTAACACCGCCATGGTCGGCGGCGGGACGGCATGGGTGTGGGCTTGCCCCGATGCCTTCGAGACCGTCGATGTGCTCTTTGTTGACGAGGCAGCGCAAATGTCGCTTGCCAATGTCCTGGCGGTCTCGCAAGCGGCGAAGACGGTCGTCCTGATCGGCGATCCTCAGCAGCTCGATCAACCCATGCAGGGCAGCCACCCCGAGGGTACGGATGTCTCCGCCCTCGATCACATTCTGGCGGCCAGCAGACAATAGCGCCCGATAAGGGCCTGTTCCTCGAACAGACCTGGCGGCTGCACCCGGATATTTGCTCGTTCACATCCGAGCTTTTCTATGACGGCAAGCTCGTATCAAGGAAGGGCCTGGAGCAGCAGGTCATCAACGCGACGGGCTCGGTCAACGGCACGGGTCTGCGCTACCTTCCGGTCTTCCACCACGGCAATCAGAATTGCTCTCCCGAAGAAGCGATGGCCGTCGGCGCGCTCGTCGAAGGCATTCTGGAGAGCAAGGCGACATGGATCGATCGCGACGGTCAGGAAAAGCCGGTCACGCTCGACGACATCATCATCATCACGCCCTACAACGCCCAGGTCTTTGAAATCGAGCAACGTTTGCCGGGCGCCCATGTCGGTACCGTGGACAAATTCCAGGGTCAGGAAGCGCCCATCGCGATCTATTCCACGGCGACATCAAACCGGGCAGATGCTCCGCGAGGCATGGAGTTTCTCTACAGTCTCAATCGACTGAACGTTGCGACATCGCGCGCCAAATGTGTATGCATCATGGTGGGCTCGCCAGAACTCCTTGAAACCGAGTGCCGCACCCCGCGCCAAGCCCACTTGGCCAACGCCTTCTGCCGTTTTCTAGAATTGGCGCGCCCGATCCTGTAACTCCGCGGAGGGCAAAAAGGGAGGGTTCGAGATAGCGGCCCGCCGCCGTCCGCTCGGCCGCTGGGCGGCAATCTTCGCGGAGCTCAAAGAGCGTGGGCTGTTCGCCCTGCCATGCCGCCGCGCGCTGCTCCTGCCGCAACCGCAGAAGGTCGCGCCACAGGTAGCGTTTGCCGTCAAGGTCGATGAAGCGGGGCGCGCGCGCACTCATGGTCAGTGCTCGCTCGGCAGGTAGATTGTGTTGTTCTCGAACCAGAGGGTGATGCGCTCGGCTGGGAAGTCGGTGTAGTCGATGCGCTTGGCAAAGACGGTCTTGCCGTCACCGTCCTCGTAGGGGTGCCCCGATGAAATCCTTTCGCCTTGCGCCAGCCTCGGAAGGGCCGCGGCGCGAGTTTAAGATCACCCTTGGACTGCGCTCTTCAAAGAGGCGGGAATTCGCTCGCTTCTCCAGATTCCCGTGATGATTGACGGCCAGCTCTGGGGCAGCTTGAGCTTTGTCGATGCGGCAGCGGAGCGGCGGCAGTGGAGCTGGGCGGAAACCGACACCCTCGCGACGCTTGCCGGTCTTATCGGGGTCGCGGTGGCGCGGGCGCGCTACGTCAAGGAGTTGGCTGACGCCAATATGATCGTCCAGAACAGCCCGACTATTCTTTACCGGTTGCGCGGCGAGCCTTCGCTGCCGATGATTTACGTCTCGCACAACATCATCAAATTTGGCCACAAGCCCGAGGAGCTACTCAGCGCTTCCAACTGGTCACAGTGCCTCATTCATCCCGAGGACCAGGCCAAGGTCGGCGCTGCGATGGCGCGACTGCTCGAAAAGGGGGCGGAAGCGTCGTCGATCGAGTTTCGCCTAGCGACGGGCTCCGGCCGCTATCGCTGGGTCGACAACCGCTACACCCCGGTGCGCGACAAGGACGGGCGGCTCGTCGAGGTCGAAGGCATCATTATCGACATCACCGAACGCAAGGCAGCGGAAGAGGAGATCGCGCTGCTGGCGCGCACCGACGCCCTAACCGGCCTGGCAAACCGCGCCACGTTTAATGAACGTCTCGGGCAGACCTTCGCCGCCACTCGGCGCGGTGGTGCGTCCTTTGCCGTGCTGTGCCTCGATCTCGATCACTTCAAGAACGTCAACGACACCCTGGGTCACCCGGCCGGCGACCAACTGCTGTGCCAAATGGCGGACCGCCTGAAGGACAACGTGCGCGAAACTGATCTGGTTGCCCGGCTCGGCGGCGACGAATTCGTAATTCTGCAATCGGACGTTTCCGACCTGGCGAGCACCGGGACCTTGGCGGCTAAAATCAAGGAAGCCCTGAGCCAGCCTTATGTGATCGACGGGAACGAGCTGCACCTTACCGTCAGCATTGGCATCAGCCCCTTCGTGCCTGGGACCGCGAGCCCCGAGCTCATGATGTCGCAAGCCGACATGGCGCTCTATCGTGCCAAGGACGAAGGTCGCAATCGCTACCGCTTCCACTCCAAGGCCTTGGACGAGCAAATGCACGTCCGCGTCGCCCTCGCCGATGAGCTGCGTACAGCGATTGACCAGAAGCAATTCGCCCTCCATTATCAACCGCAAATAGAGTTACACTCGGGCAGAATCGTGGGAATGGAGGCGCTGGTCCGCTGGCAGCATCCCACGCGCGGGACGTTATATCCGGCCCAATTCCTCCCTGTCGCCCAACAGACCGGGATGATCATCCCGCTCGGCCGGTGGGTGCTGGACGAGGCCTGCCAGCAGATGAAGCGATGGCATGAACTCGGCCTTGCCCCATCGCTTATCGTCGTCAACGTTTCGCTGCAGGAGCTGAAGAGCGGCTCTGATCTTGTCGCCGCGGTCGCCGCCACACTCCAGAAGTGCGGACTTGCGCCCCAGCAGCTGGAGATCGACGTCACCGAAGCGACCCTGGCGCAAATCACCTGGTCGCAAAGCGATGTTCTGAGTCAATTGCACCGGCTGGGCGTCGGCATCGCGATCGACGATTTCGGAACCCAGTACTCCTCGTTCGAGTACCTGCGGGCGTACAACGTAAACCACCTCAAGATCGCGCAGGCCTTCGTCGCCAGTGCGGTAAGCGACCGCGACCGAGCGGCGACGATCCGCGCCACCATCAATCTGGCCCGCGAGTTCGGGATCGACGTGATCGCCGAAGGCGTCGAGACCCGTGAGCAACGCGACATGTTGCTCGCAACGGGGTCATCGGAAGCGCAAGGATTTTATTTCAGCGAGCCCGTCGAGGCGGGACGCGCCACCGAACTTCTCCGCCAAATCAAGATCGACCCCGACGCCGGACCACCAGCGGCCGCAGCCAAGAGCCACGGCTCCGCCGCCGCCCCGACGGACCGCAGCCCCACTCCCGGCGCTTAGCGGCCGGGCGGCGGGGGAATATGATGGGGCGCAGCAAGCTGGTTATCCTCGCGGCCGCGATGCTCGGCGCGGCCATGAATGCGATGGCGGCCGTGTCTGAAAGCGATCTTCAGATTGCTGCCCGCGCCTTGAGCTTCATGACCAACGCGCCGGCCGGTACGGTTCGTGTTGGCATTGTTTTCAATCCCGGCAATCCGCAATCGGCCGCCGATGCAACGCAACTTGAACAATTGATGGCGGGCGGCTTGCGCGTGGGCAACGTGACCTCGCAGCCGACACCGGTGCCGATTGACCAAGTTGGTAGCGCGCAGGTCGGGCTGTTCTTCTTAACCGAAGGCGCCGGAGCGCCGGGGCAACTCGCTGAGGTCGCCAGCGCGAAGAAGGTGGCTTGTATCACCGTTGATCTCGCCCAGGTTCGCGGCGGAGCCTGTGCCATCGGCATTCGTTCGGGGCCGAGGGTCGAGATTCTCGTCAACCGAGCTGCAGCGGAGAGTAGCGGCGTCTCCTTTTCCACCGCGTTCCGCATGTTGATTACGGAGTTCTGATCGCAACAGTTAACCGGGCCCGAGCCCGGCAGAACTCCGCTGTAGGAGGACGGCCGATGAAAACCGGTGTGTCAGCTGCGATCGGCGTCTCGCTTGCCCTGGCTGCGGGTTCCGCGCACGGCCAATTGATGGACTACGGGGCCCTCGAGCAGCTGTTCGGTGAACCGGTCACAACCAGCGTCACCGGTTCACCGCAGCGGGCGAGCGATGTTCCGGCGACCATGGAAATCGTCACGGCCGATGATATCCGCCGCTCCGGCGCGACTGACATCCCCGGCGTGTTGCGCCATGTCGCTGGCATTGACGTGTTGCGATGGACGAACGACCAAGCCGATGTCAGCGTTCGCGGCTACAACCAAGCCTACTCCCCGCGGCTTCTGGTGCTGATCGACGGTCGCCAAGTTTATGCCGATTTTTATGGCTTCACGGCGTGGAGCACATTGCCCATTGAGCTGTCCGCGATCCGTCAGATCGAGATTGTTAAAGGGCCGAACAGCGCCCTCTTCGGCTTCAACGCGGCCGGTGGCGTCATCAACATCGTCACCTACAACCCGCTTTACGACGATGTGAACACCGCCTCGCTGACCGGAGCGACGCAGAACTTCGGGCAGGGTTCGCTGGTGACCACCATGAAACTCGGTGAGCAAAGCGCCATCCGCCTCATGGCCGGCGGGCGTTTCGACGACGACTTCACCACTCCAGCCGGGACCCCTTTCCTCGGCGTCCGCCGGGACGATGATCGCGCATCGGTCGATCTGAATGGACTTGTCCGCCTAAACGACAAGACTACCCTCGATCTCGAAGGCAGCCACGTTACTGCCAAACAAGACGAGATCACCGGCGGGTCAATTCCGGTATTCACCAGGTACGAAACCAACTCCGTCAAGGCGCAATTGACTTCCGACACCGACACCGGGCTATGGCAGGCCACCGCCTATAGCAACTGGATCACGGCGGCCTACCAATTCGGCAATGTGGCGTTTATACCGGCGCCAACGTTTCACAATAATGTAACCGTGCTCCAGCTTTAGGATTCGGTGAAGGTTGGGACTGACCACACGCTGCGCGCCACCGTCGAATATCGTCACAACACCGAGGGCACGACAACGGTCGGCGGCGCGGATGTGTTTTATGACGTCATTGCCGCCGGCGGCATGTGGCAATGGCAGATTATGCCCTCATTGTCGCTTACCAACGCACTGCGTATCGACCACTTGATGCTGGGGCGCAGCGGCTCAATTCCGCTTGGCTATCCTTTTACCAACGCCAATTGGGGACGGAGCACCACGACGGAGAGTTTCAACAGCGGTCTCGTATGGAAAGCCAGCCCGGAAGACACGCTGCGGCTCACTGTCAGCCGCGGGGTGCAACTTCCCAACCTTGCCGAATTGGGCGCATTGCTGATCAATTCCCCTGTCGCGAATTTCACCGGCGTCCCATCGCTGCAGCCCACCATCGTGACCAATTATGAGGTTGGGTGGGACCATTATTTTGAAGCGCTCAATGCCCACTTCCGGGCCAGCGCGTTCCATCAGACCACGGATACGATTGCCAGCCTTAGCGGCGGCCTTCTCGTCGGTCCGGGAGGCGCCGCCTTCTTTACCTCAGCCAATGTGGGTAATTCGCACGCGGAGGGGATCGAGTTAGCGGTGAAGGGCAAAATGCTTACCGATTGGCGCTGGGGCCTAAGTTACACCCCAGAGGTCGTAACCGACCGGTTCAATCCGGGGCTGACCAACCTCACCGCCAACATCGACTTTCAGCATACAAATCCCGTCCATGTCGTGAACGCCAATTTGGGCTGGTCGCAGGGGCCATGGGAGATAGACGGGTTCTTGCTGTCCCGGTCGTGGCGGGGCTACTGCAGAACCTTGCGCTGATCAACGATTATGTATCGGTCGATGCCCGCATCGCCTATCAGCTAACGGATCGGATTACCCTGGGCCTCTCAGGCGAGAACATTACCCAGGCCACCCAACGGCAAACATCCGGCCCCAATGTCGAACGGCGGGTGATCGGGACAATCACCGTGAAATTCTGAGCCGTTGTCGTGCGCCGCCACCCGTTCTGGCGAAGCCTGTCATAGTATTCCCGCTGAGCCTCGTCGCTTTGGCGGCGGGAGTTGACGGCGGGATGGGCTCCGATCAATCAATAAACAGTTAACCATAAGTAATCGTGATACAGTTTCGATTAAGGATCAATTTTATTGAAATACGTCCGGGGCATTCGGCAAGCATTCGGCCCGTATCGCCTAGGGAGTTATTCGATGCTTGCAACGCTTCACCGGGTTCTCAAGGACGAGAGCGGGGTAACCGCCATCGAGTATGCGTTTGTCGCCTCGCTGATCGCCGTGGCGATAGCGGGCGTCGTCGGCACGGTCGGCGGGAGCCTCAGCGACACCTTCACGACGGTCGCGAACGATATGTAAGCATCTTACGTTTGCTGGCGCCGCCTCGCGGTTGGGCAGCGTCGTTCGAGAGGCTGGCCGGTCGGGGCTGACAACCCCGGCCAGCCTCTCCCGCCGGAAGCCGGGCTCAGCCCGGCTTTTTTATTGCCGGGCCTCACGTCACCGAGTGTTCTCAGCCGCCCTCGAGCTTGGGGATGAAGAACACCTCGCTCCCTTGGCGCAGCTTCTGGAAATAACCGGGCGCGTCGTGGATCGCACCGTCGATGGCGACGGTGGTCTCCTCCTCCAGATGATCGCCGAGCCCGGGGTACATCTTGTCCAGCGCCCGGATGACGTCGCGCAGGGTGCGCGCCTCGATCTCGAATTCTCGCCGCCCGCCAGTATAGCGGCGGCTGAACCCGCTCGAGAGCGTGACCTGCGCGGTCGTCATCGACCTTCCGCTAGTCCGCGCTGTGGTCGAGCGCGGCGCGGATTTTCGGCGGGGACATCGGTAGCTCGGTCATGCGCCGGCCGATCGCGGCATCGATCGCATTGGCGATCGCCGCCATCGGCGGGCAGATATTGACCTCGCCAACGCCCTTGGCGCCGTAAGGGTGCACCGGGTTCGGCACCTCGACCAGGAGCGGCTCGATCATCGGCAGGTCGCTGGCGACCGGGCAGCGGTAGTCGAGGAAGCCGGCGTTATCCATCTGCCCCTTCGGGTTGTAGATGTACTCCTCGTGCAGCGCCCAGCCGATGCCCTGGACGACGCCGCCCTGGATCTGCCCCTCGACATAGGAGGGGTGGATCGCGGTGCCGACATCCTGGGCGGCGACAAAGCGCAGGATCGTCACCTTGCCGGTCTCGGGGTCAACCTCGACATCGCAGAACTGGCTGGCGAAGCCAGGTGCCTGGCCGCCGGCATTGACCGAGGCCGCGGCGGTGATCGGTCCGCCGGTGGCGGCCGCCTTGCCGGCGATCTCTCTCAGTGACAACGGCTTGAAGTCGCCGACATTGCTCGATGCCGGTTTGGCGCAGCCGTCTTCCCAGACGACGCCGTCGACATCGACGTCCCAGATCATCGCGGCGCGGGCGCGTAGATCGTCGATCGCCTTTTTCGAGGCGTCGACGACCGCGGTGCCGGTGGCGAAGGTGACGCGGCTGCCGCCGGTCACATGGGTGTAACCGACCGAAGCGGTGTCAGCGACGATCGCGCGGACGTTCTTGTAGTCGACGCCGAAGGTCTCGGCCGCCATCAACGCCATCGAGGCGCGCGAGCCGCCGATATCGGGGCTGCCGGTGGCGACGAGGATCGTGCCGTCGGCGTTGATCTGCACCGTGGCGCTCGATTCGCCGCCGCCGTTGAACCAATAGCCCGAGGCGACGCCGCGGCCCTGGTTCTTGCCGAGCTTGGTCTTGTAGGCCGGGTGCTGCTGCAGGGCCTCCAGCGTCTCGATATAGCCGCCATGCCCGAGCTTTGGCCCGTAGATCATTGGCGTGCCGACCTTGGCCGCGTTCTTGAGGCGGAACGCGACCGGATCCATACCGATCTTCTTGGCACACATATCCATGACGCTTTCGACCGCGAAGGCCGAGATTGGCGAGCCCGGCGCGCGGTACGCGGCCGATTTCGGCCGGTTGCAGACGACGTCGTAGCCGACCGTGTGCTGGTTCTCGACCACGTACGGCGCGAACGCGCAGAGGCAGGCGTTCATCACCGGCGATCCCGGGAACGCGCCGGCCTGGAACTTGAAGGTGCCCTCGGCGGCGGTGATCGTGCCGTCCTTCTTGACGCCGATCTTGACCTTCATCGACGAGCCCGAGGTCGGGCCCGAAGCCTTGAACACCTCGTCGCGGCTCATCACGATCTTGACCGGGCGACCGGTCAACTTGGCGAGCAAGGTGGCGACCGGCTCGATATAGACGACGGTCTTGCCGCCGAACCCGCCGCCGATCTCGGCCGGGGTCACGCGCAGATCGCCGACCGGCATGTTGAGGAGCTTCGCGGTCAGCGCGCGGACCACGAAATGGCCCTGGCTCGACGCCCAGATTTCGCCCTGCCCATCGGCATCGACGCGAGCGATCGTTGCGTGCGGCTCGATATAGGCCTGGTGCACGGCCGCGGTCTTGAACTCCTTCTCGATCACGACATCGGCTTCCTTGAAGCCCTTCGCGACATCGCCGATGGCGAATTCGAGCCGCTTCGAGACATTCGACGGCTTGGTCGGCGCCGGCTCGACGCCGCGGGTGATCATGTCCTCGAAGAGCAGCGGCGCGTCGGGCTTCATCGCGTCGTCGACATCGATGACGTGCGGCAGCACCTCGTAATCGATCTCGATCAACGCCTCGGCCTCCTCGGCGATCTCCTTCGAGATTGCGGCGATGGCGGCGACCGCGTGGCCCTCATAGAGCGCCTTCTCGCGCGCCATGACGTTGCGGGTCACATGCCAGAAATTGACCGCGACGCGCTCGGGGCCGATGTACTCGAAATTCTGGTTGGGGAAGTCGGAGCCGGTGATCACCGCCTTGACGCCCGGCAGCGCCTTCGCCTTCTCGGTGTTGATCGAGCGGATGCGGGCATGCGCGTGCGGCGAGCGCACGACCTTGCCGTAAAGCGTCCCGGGATAGGCCAAATCGGCGCCGTACATCGCGCGGCCCGTAACCTTCGGAACGCCATCCGGACGGATCGGCCGAGTTCCCACCCACTTGTACCGAGACGGGGCAACATCGTTCACGGCGGTATCTCCTCATTGAGCAAAGGTCTGAGAGGAGTTTAGCCGCCGCACGTCGGACAGACAAACGATCAAGTGCAGCCGGGCGCGCGCCTTCCTAGAAGGTAAACATCGTCGCGTCGGGCTCGAGGCCGAGGAGGATGCCGCCGACCGTCTCGAAATGCCGCTGGGCGCCCTGCATCTGCTGGGCGATCGTATTCATATCGCGGAAACGGCGCTCGAACGGCTGCTCGTCGAAGATCGCGGTAGCCCCAGCGGCATGGTAGAGCTCGTTCACCACCTCGCGCGCTTGCTTAATTGCCCAGGTCGAAGCGAGACGGATCGTCGCGGTCTGGTCGAGGCTGACCTCGCCGGTTTCGCCGACCTCATCCCAAATCTGCTCTAGCGAGGTCAGCAGGAAGGCGCGGGCAGAACGGAGCCGGGCACTTGCCTGTGCTACCTGAGACTGGACCACCTGATTGTGGCGCAGGGTCGCGTTGGCCCCGCGCGGCGTCTTGTCTGCCGCTAGCGCGACGAAGTCATCGTAAAAGGCGCGGGCCACGCCGAGCGCGAGCCCGGCGAAACCCGAAGCGTAGAGATTGCTGAAGCTGAACCGGTAGAGGCGTTGCGGATGATGCGCGTGCCGGGCAGGGTCGTGCAGCAACGTGTGGCTGTCGGCGACGAAGAGATCGGTCACGCTGTACATGTCGCTGCCGGTGCCCTTGAGGCCCAAGACGCGCCAAATGTCGGTCATTTCGGCCTTGGCCTTGGGGAACAGCAGCGAGCGCAGGATCGTGCCGCCGTCGGTGCGCCGCATCGGTGCGCCATCGGCGCCGCGTTCGAGGATGTGGGCGCCGAACCAAGTCGCGTTGTGGCTGCCGCTGGCGAAGCTCCAGCTGCCGGTCAGGCGATAGCCGCCGGGCACCTTGCGCGCCTCTGCCGAGCTGCTCGGCGGACCCCAGGCAAGGATGCCGTCGTCCGGCCCGAAGATTTGCTGGGCGACCGCGGGATCGAGAAACGCCGCCGCCATGCCGCAGCCATTGCCCTGTCCGACACACCAGGCGGTGCTGGCGTCGTGGCTGGCGATCTCGCCCATGATTTCGGCGAATTCCATCGGGGTCAGCTCGCCGCCGCCGAGCTCGCGCGGCTGCAACAGGCGGAACAACCCGGCACCCGTCAGCGCCGAAACCAGCGCGGTCGGGAGCTCGCGGCCTCGCTCGACCTCATCCGCTGCGGCGGCGATGGCCGGCCCGAGCGCCTTGGCGCGCGCGATGTAGTCCGGACGATCCTGGCCGATCCCATCCATACAAGTTCTCCTTGGCCACGCGGTATCTCGCCAGTCTACGGGAGCGCTTGCGTTGATGCAGATCAATGCCAACGCGAGGGGTGCTGGACTTGATCGCGACGCTGGTCGGCGCCTGCCGGCGCGACAAGGTGGAGAGATTTTGGTTGTTGCCGGTGGCGTCGCATCGCAGACTTGGCACCTTGCCGACGGGCAGTCCATGTCGATCGGAACGGGCAGCCGGAGAATCTTTATGCCGAATGGACCTCGTCGTTTCACGGTCAGAGACCACCCGCTTGGCATCTCTATCGCCGCGGCGCTGACGGTGAAGGCGGTGGCGCTGGCCGCGCTTTACTTCGCGTTCTACGTGCCGCCGCAGAACCCGATGCCGCCTGCCGAGCGCACTGCGACCGCCGTTCTCGGGCTGCCGGGTCGCTAAGCTGTGATCGACGCCACCGTCGTCGAGCTGTCGCGGCTGCAATTCGCGCTGACCGCACTCTATCACTTCCTCTTCGTGCCGCTGACGCTCGGCCTGTCGCTGCTGCTGGCGATCATGGAGAGCGTCTATGTGATGACCGGGCGCCCGATCTGGCGCGAGATGACCCAGTTCTGGGGCATCCTCTTCGGCATCAACTTCGCGATGGGGGTGGCGACTGGGATCACCATGGAATTCCAGTTCGGCACCAACTGGGCCTATTACTCGCAATATGTCGGCGACATTTTCGGCGCGCCGCTCGCCATCGAGGGGCTGATGGCGTTCTTCCTCGAAGCGAGTTTTGTCGGCCTGTTCTTTTTCGGCTGGGACCGGATGCCAAGGCTGGCGCATCTCACGGTAACCTGGCTCACCGCGATCGGCGCCAATCTCTCGGCGCTGTGGATCCTCATCGCCAACGGCTGGATGCAGAACCCGATCGGTGCCGAGTTCAATCCGGCGACGATGCGGATGGAACTGACCTCGTTCTACGATTTGGTGTTCAACCCGGTGGCGCAGGCGAAGTTCGTCCATACCGTCAGCGCCGGCTATGTCTGCGGCTCGGTATTCGTGCTCGCAGTCAGCGCGCTCTATCTGCTGCGCGGGCGGCATATCCCGCTCGCGCGCCGGTCGATGACGGTTGCTGCGATCTTTGGGCTCGCCTCGGCGCTCTCGGTCGTCGTGCTCGGCGACGAGAGCGGCTACACCGCGACGATCAACCAGAAAATGAAGATCGCCGGCATAGAGGCGGCTTGGCACACTGAGCCGGCGCCGGCAGGCCTCACCCTGATCGGGCTTCCGGACCTCGCCACGCAGACGACCCGCTATGCGATCAAGATTCCCTGGGTGCTCGGGCTCATCGCGACGCGCTCGCTCGACACACCGGTCGAGGGCATTACGGAGCTGGTCGCCGAGGGGCAAAAGCGCATCGCCGACGGCCTCAACGCCTATCACGCACTGGAGACGCTGCGGCAGAACCCGGACGATCCGGGTGCCAAGGCGGCGCTCGCCGCGTCCCAGCACGATCTCGGCTATGCGTTGTTGCTGCGCCGCTACCGCGCCGACATCGGCGCCGCGACCCCGGACCAGATCGCCGCTGCGGCCAACGACCTCATCCCCGACGTGCCAGTGATGTTCTGGTCGTTCCGGGTGATGGCTGGGCTCGGCTTCTATTTCATCGCGCTGTTCGCCGGTGCGTTCTATTTCGCCTCGGTGCGGCGGCTCGACAAACGCTGGTTCCTGCGCCTCGCGGTGCTGAGCCTGCCGCTGCCGTGGGTCGCGATCGAGCTCGGCTGGGTCGTCGCCGAATATGGCCGCCAACCCTGGGCCGTCGAAGGCGTGTTGCCGACCTTCCTTGGCGTGTCATCGGTGTCGGTGGCGACGATCCTCGGCTCGATCGCCGGGTTTGTGCTGTTCTACAGCGCGCTGGCGGTGGTCGATTTGGCGCTGATGGTGCGCACCATCCGACGCGGACCGGCGCTCAGTCCATGACCGGCGCGCCCATCCCCTACGATATCCTGCGCCTCATCTGGTGGGCGCTGCTCGGCGTTCTCTTGATCGGCTTCGCGGTGCTCGACGGCTACGATCTCGGCACCGCGATGCTGCTGCCGTTCGTCGGGCGCAACGACGCCGAGCGGCGGCAAGTGCGCGAAACCGTCGAACCGAATTGGGAGGGCCATCAGGTTTGGTTCATCCTCGGCGGGGGCGCCTCGTTTGCCGCCTGGCCGCCGCTCTACGCGGCGAGCTTTTCCGGCTTCTATGTCGCGATGTTTCTGGTGCTCCTGGCGTTGATCATCCGGCCGGTCGGGTTCACCTTCCGCGACAAGCTGCCCAACTATCGCTGGCGCGAATTCTGGGATTGGGGATTGTCGGTCGGCGGGTTTGTGCCCTCGCTGGTGTTCGGCGTCGCCTTTGGCAATCTGCTGTTGGGCGTGCCGTTCGGCTTCGATAACGAGCTTCGGCTGAGTTACACCGGTAGCTTTTTCGGGCTCCTCAATCCGTTCGGGCTTGTCGCCGGGGTCCTCAGCGCCGCGATGCTGGCGATGCATGGCGGGACATGGCTGGCGATGAAGGCAGATGGCGCGGTTGCGCGGCGGGCCGGGCTGGCGGCGCGGGTCTTTGCCCTCATCGCGGCGATCGCCTTCGCGCTCGCCGGCTGGTGGGTGGCGACCGGGATCGACGGCTATGTGCTGGGTTCGATCGCGCATGCGGGACCGTCAAATCCGCTCGCCAAGAGCGTGACGCGCGCGGCCGGCGCCTGGCTCGCCAATTACCGCACCTATCCGGCGCTGCTTGCGGCGCCGGGGATCGGCACCGCCGGTGCGCTGCTGGTCGCGTTGATCCCCGCCGGGCGCGTGCGCGTGTTGGCGTTCCTGCTAAGCGCGCTGTCAGTCATCGGCATTATCGCCACGGCGGGACTGGCACTGTTCCCGTTTCTCTTGCCGTCCTCAACTCATCCGGAGATGAGCCTCACGGTCTGGGATGCGTCGAGCAGCCAGACGACGCTGTTTTTGATGCTGGTGGCGACGGTCATCCTTCTCCCGATCGTGCTTGCCTACACCGCTTACGCGTTGCGGGTCATGCGCGGCAAGGTGCGGATCGCCGAAGTGGCCGAGCGCGAAGGGCATTATTAGGAGGGCCCATGTGGTACTTCAGCTGGGTATTGGGGCTCGGTCTCGCCTGCGCATTCGCGATCCTCAACGCGATGTGGTTCGAAGTCCGCGAGGACGACGGTCGTCAGCCTTAGGCTTCAGGCCCGGGCGACAGCCGAATTGTCGCGCCGTTTCGCGGCCGCTGCGGCCTTGGCGAAGTCCTCCTCGCCAAATCCGTAGAGTCGGGCGCCGCCGCCGAGGATTTTGCCGCCGATATCGGGGGTGATGCTGGGATTGGTCAGCACCCGAGCCGACACGTCGGGAAAGCTCGAGTCGAAGTGCGGGAAGTCGCTCGACACGCAGATATTGTCGGCGCCGCCGAGAAGCGCCACGACGGAGCCGACCTCGGTCTCACCGCTCTCGATCGCCGAGAAGCAGTTGCGTTTCCAATATTCCTGCGGCGAGAGCTTTAAGTAGGGTGCATCGGCATCCTTATGCTGGCGCAGATCCCATTCCATCCGGCCCAACAGCCCCGGCACCCACCAGCTTTGCGCCTCGAGGAACGCCACCTTGAGACGCGGGTAGAACTCGAAAATGCCGCCCAGCATCATCGCGATCAGCGCCAATTGCATCTCGGTCGAGTGGCTGGCGACATGGCGCATAAAGCGGTTCTCGCCAAAGCGCGGCTCGATCGTGGAGTAATACGAGCCGGTGCCCTCGTGAAAGCACAGCGGGATCTGCATCTCTTGCAGCATGCCGTAGAGCGGGTCCCAATAGTTGGAGTGCCAATAGCGGCCGTTGACGTAGTTTGGACGCACGAAGGCGCCGACCGCGCCATATTCTGTAACGCAGCGTTGCAGCTCCTGGCTGGCGAGGTTGACGTCGTGGATCGGCAGCATAGCCGCCATCTTGAGCTGGTCGGGACTGTGCTGAATGAACTCGTGCAGCCAATCATTGTAGGCGCGGCAGATCGCGTTGGAGAGCTGCGGTTCCATGTTGTCGCGCGCGAGGAATGAGAGGCCCGCCGTCGGAAAGAGCACGGCAATGTCGATGCCTTCCATCTCCATGCCGATGACCTGGGCCTCGGCATCGTAGCCGCGCTCGACCGCGAACATGACGTTCTTGTTGGCTCGGCCGGAGACCAGCGGCCCGCGGGTGCGGTTGTATTGCGAGATGTTGCCGTCGTTGCTGGTCGGCGTTCCGTCGAAGAACCAGAGAGGGCGGCCGCGCATGCCGGTGCTGCCGCCATCGACGCGGCGCTTCGAAGAGGTGATGCGGTGCTTGAACGCCGGGTCGAGATATTTGTCGAACAGGTCGATTGGCTCCATGATGTGCATGTCGCAATCGACGAAGCGGTGTCCCTCCTTCATCTCGCACTCCTCTCCCTCTGTTGGCTCTTATCCTATATCCCCAGACGCGCGCGCGTCTGGGTGGAGCGGTCCCAAAGGTTCGGCGTCAGCCGGTTGGCATAGCCCGAGACGAAGGGCTTGGCCGCGCCAGTCTTGGCGACAAAGACATGGCGCGCCACCGCGCCGATATTGGCCCCATAGGCGTGGATGCTGATCGATGGCCGGTCGGCGAGGGCATTCTCGACGGTATGGATGTCGCCGATACGGGGCGAGACCGCCGTCACGTCGCCAGGCTCAAGACGGCTTTCGCCGCCCGGCATCAGCCCGCGCGCCGGGTCGAGCGTGTAGTCGCGCGAGATCTCCGTGCCTCGCAGCATGCCGATGAGGCCCCACAGGGTGTGGTCATGGATCGGTGTCCGCTGGCCCGGGCCCCAGACAAAGCTGACCACCGAAAACCGCTCCCACGGATCGCAGTAGAGCAGGTATTGGCGGTAGTGCTCGGGGTTGGGCTCGGCGAATTCGGGCGGCAACCAGTCATCGGCGGCGACGAGATTGCGCAGCGCGGCGCCGCCCTGTTCGATGATGCTCGGTTCGTCGGCTCCTGCCTCGACAAGGCGCGTCAATTCGCCGATGAAGCGCCGCAGGCGCTCGATCCCGTCCGCCACGTTTCCTCCTGAGGAATGAGGGTGCCGACCAAGAACAGGCGAGCTTAGTCGGCAATATTGCGCCGGTCATCTGAGATTTTCGTTTAATGCAGCACCGTAAAATCGGAAAAATTCCAGGTTATTATTGCATTTTAATTTGTAATAACTTGTTGTAAATGTAAATATCCTAAGATCGCAGCGGACCCTACGCAGGGTTGCCTATGCGACCCTTCTTACGCCGCCGCTTGCTAGCCGAGCGCCAATTTCTCGACCGGGAGCATCGCTCCGCGCTAGACTCCGGGTAAGCCTGTCGCCCGGAGGAAACCATGGCCGCCAAAGTCCAGCACTATGACCGCGACGCCGAGGATCTCGGCAATATCGTCGGCCTTGAACACGTGAACCTGCAGATCCCCGACCAGAGCCTGGGGACCGCGTTCTACATCTCTGGGCTCGGGCTGACGCGCGATCCCTACATGAACACGGGCCTCGCCAACATGTGGGTCAATGTCGGCAAGAGCCAGTTCCACCTGCCGACCGGCGAACCCTGGGTGCTGCGCGGCGCGATCGGCCTCGTCACCCCCGACCGCGATGCGCTGTTGAAGCGGCTCGATAACGCCGCGAAAGCGCTCTCCGACACGAAGTTCAAGGTGTCGCCGAACAACGACTACGTCGAGGTTACCTGCCCCTGGGGCAACAAGTTCAACATGCACAGCCCCGACGAAGCGCGTTTCGGTGCGGTTAGCCTCGGCATGCCCTATCTCGAATTCGACGTGCCGATGGGCACGGCAAAAGGCATCGCCAAGTTTTATCGCAAGATTTTTGGCGCGCTAACCTCGGTGGAAGGCAAGGGCGAGGGCCGGGTCGCGCATGTCAGCGTCGGCTACCATCAGGAATTGCGGTTCCGCCAGAAGAAGGACGTGCAGAAGCCCTATGACGGCCACCACATCCAGGTCTACGTGCAGAACTTCTCGGGGCCCTACCACGAGCTGGTCAAGCGCGAGGTGCTGACCGAGGAGAGTAACGCCTACCAATACCGCTTCGAGCACATCGTCGATGTCGACACCAACGAGAATTTGTTCGAGATCGAGCACGAAATCCGCAGCATGACGCATCCGCTCTATGCGCGGCCGCTGGTCAATCGCAACCCGATGCAGAGCCAGCAGAGCTACCAGATGGACGGCGACGAGTGGGTGTTCGAGACGCGGCGCCTCAACCCGCGCCTCCCCGGCGTGCTGCCGATTGACACGCCGCGCGCCCAGGCGCTCAAGGAACGCCGGGCGACGCGGATGGCGCGGGCGATGTAGGGCGTCGACCACTTTAACCCCTCGACAAGGGTATCGCGCTAAGACGGGGGCCTGAACCACATCCTTCAGGACATCATGAGCTTCGCGTCGAGGCGTATTTCCATTGCGGCCAAGCTCGCCCGCGAACTCGGCGGGTTTTTGTGCACGCGGCCGGCTAAAATCGATTGGCCCGGCGTCGTCGTCTCCTTCACCTTCGACGACTTCCCGCGCTCGGCCTGGATCAATGGCGGGGCGATCCTCGAGCAATACGACAAGCGTGGCACCTATTACGCGGCGATGGGACTGGCCGGCACGGACAGCAATCTAGGAAAGATGTTCGAGTCCGACGATCTGCGCGCCGTCCATGCACAGGGACACGAGATCGCCTGCCACACCTATAGCCACCGCGATTGCTATCGTGCGTCGCCGGCCGAGATTGCCGCCGAGATCGAGCGCAACGGCACCGCGTTGGCGTCGATCATCGGCGACGAGCCGCTCGACAATTTCGCCTATCCGTTTGGCGGCGTGTCGCTGACGGCAAAGAGCGCTCTCGCCGGCCGTTTCGCCTCGTGCCGCGGCACCGGGAGGGGGATCAACCGAGGCACAGTCGACCTCGCTGATTTGTTCGGCACCAGCATCTACAGCCGCGATTTCAATCGCGACCGGCTGTGCCAATTGATCGACGACGCCCAGGCCGGGAACGGCTGGGTTATCTTTTACACGCACGACGTCGCCGAGGAACCGTCACCGTTCGGCTGCACCCCGGCGCAATTCAAGTCGATCGTCGCCTACGCCGCGGAGAACGCGACGGTGCTGCCGGTGCGCGACGTGCTGGCCGGCCTCGGCCTTGCCAAGGGCCGTCCGGCACTGGCGAAGCGCGCGGCCTGACACCGCGCCGCTAACGGCAAAACGGCAAGCCGAGACGAAAAATTTCGGCGAGGTGCCGCACAGCGGGTTCGATCTTCCAGCGGTTGCCGTGCAGGAACACGACCAGAGCAATACCGCAGATCAGCACCCAGCCGAGCGGCAAAGTGGGCGCTTCACGGCGTCCCAGCGCCGCGGCAAAGACCGCGATCGCGCCGACGCCGACGATCCAGCCGATGACAATCTCGGGCAGGTTGTGCTCGTGCAACACCACTCGTGACAACGCGATGCCGATGATCCCCGCCGCGGCCGCGGCGTAGACGACGTGACGCTGTCCGGCCGGCAACCTGCTTCCGGCCAAAACCGCGAGCGAGCCGTAGACTGCAGTGCTCATCGCGGTGTGTCCGCTCGGGCTGACGATGTGGCCGCCGGCGATATCTTCGCCGCAGGCTCCGAACGCGAGCTTCAACGCGCCGATGACGACGGCACAGCCGCCGATCGTCAGGAGCCAGGCATAGCCCAGGTGGCGCTGGTCGACCACGAACAGAAAGATCAGCACCAGCAGCGCGAGCGGCAGCGTCACCGCGCTGTCGCCGCAATCGGTGATGAAGACCCAGATTGTGTGCAAGCGGGGGCCGGGGATGGGCGTCAGGCGGCCGGTGCGCGGTGTTCCGCCTCGATAAGCTGCTCGGCGATTTCGAGATTGGACCGGAGATGCGCCTCGTCGAGCATCGAGCACAGTACCACGTCGACCCCGGCTGCGCTCAAAGCATGGGTCAGCATGGTGCGGTGGACGTCGCCGCCGACGTTGCCGCGAAGCGTGTCGGCGCCAGCGAACGGGCTATGCGCGACAATGCGGCAGCCGGTTCCGGCGAGACGATCGGCATTGTGGGCAACGAGACTGTTGGCGAACTGGTAGATCAGGCGGCCGCCATGCGTCTCACGCAGCGCGACGACGGTGTCGATATCCGTCGCCACGCCATAGGCGCGGATTTTCCCGACGGCGACCTGCGCATCGAGAAAGCCGACGAGCTCGCCGCTGAGATCGCCCGCGCCGCAATCGTGCAGAAAGAGAATGTCGAGGTAGTCGGTCTTGAGCGCCGCGAGACTGTGGTTGAGCGAAGCCTCGGTCTTGGCGAGCGAGAAGCGGTCCGCGGCCGCGCTCGCACCGCCGACAAACGAACGCAGCACGCCGCGTGCTGCGGGGATCGTCGCGGCAAGCTGCTGCGCGATCGGCTTCAACGCGCGCAGCGCGCCGGCCGAGCGCGGTGGATTGAGGCCAAACTTGCTGGCGATCACGACCTGGTCGCGCTTGCCGCGCAGCGCTTCGCCGACCAGCGCTTCCGCCTCGCCGTAACCGTAGGAGGGCGCGACATCGAAATGGCTGATCCCGGCATCGAGCGCCATCTCGATCGCGCGTAGCGACCGGGCGCGGCCGACGCGTCCCATGACGCTGCCGCAGCCAAAACCGAGCCGCGACGAAGCCGGCAATCCGGAAGCAAGAGTTACGTAATCCATCGGTGTCACGCTGCCATCGGTTCGAGCGAGCCTTTGCATACACGATGATCTGTCAAGAAATCCCTTCTGAGCTGTTTGGCGACATCCCGGTGCTTGTCGTCGGCGCCGGCCCCGCAGGCATTGTCCAGGCGCTCGAACTGCGCCGGCACGGCGTCGAGGTAACCATGCTCGCCGGTGGGATGGACGGGTTTCGCGCCGATTTCCAGGCGCTCGCCGACGCCGAGATCGCCGATCCCACGCGCCATGCGCCGATGCAGATCGCGGTGCGGCGCGCGTTCGGCGGCACCTCGCTTCTCTGGGGCGGGCGCTGCGTGCCGTTTGACGATATCGATTTCGCCGACCGGCCGCATGTGCCGCTCGGCGGCTGGCCGGTGAGCCATGATGAAATTCGTCCCTGGTACGACATCGGCATGCGTTATCTCAACGCCGGGGCGCCGGAGTTCTCCGCGCCGGTGCCGTCGGCCAGCGGGCTGACTGAATGCCGCATCGACCGGCTCGAGCGCTGGAGCGAGCGGCGCAATTTGCGCGAGCTGCATGCCGCGGCGCTGACCGGGGATCCGGGACTTAAGATCCTGCTCGGCGCGGTCGCGACCGGGATCGAGATCGATCCGGTCAGCGGCCGGGCCACCGGCATTGTGGTGGCCTTGTCGTCCGGACAGCGGGTGACCATGCGGGCGCGGGCTATCGTGCTTGCCTGTGGCGGGCTGGAGACGGCCCGGCTGATGCTCGCGTCGCGAATGGGTCAGCCGCGCCTGTTCGGCAGCGCAGAGAGCATGTTGGGCCGCGCCTATATGGGGCATTTGGAGGGCCGCATCGCCGATATCGTGCTGAGCCCGGCGCTGCCCGACGACACGTTCGACTTCTTCATCGACGCCAGCGGCCGTTACGCGCGCCGGCGCATCACCATCGCGGCCGAGGCGCAGCAGCGCCACGGCCTCCTCAACATGTGCGCCTGGCCCGACAACCCGTTCCTCGGTGACGCGGCGCATCGCAGCGCGATCCTCTCGCTCGCCTACCTGAGCCTCGCGACCCCCGGCCTTGGTAATCTGCTTGAGCCCGAGGCGATCCGTCGGAAATATCTGGAGCACGGCGTCCGCGAGGTGGAAAAGCATCTCCGCAACATTTTCTGCGGGCTACCCGAGGCGGTGCGCGAGACCGCCAGCTTTCTCTATCGGCGCTATGTCAAGACGCCGCGGTTGCCCGGTTTTTTCGTCCGCAACAAGGCGCGGCGCTATGCGCTGTTCTATCACGCCGAGCAGGCGCCGAACTTGGCCAGCACGGTCAGCCTCGGCGAGGCGCGCGATGCGCTCGGCATGCCGCGATTGAGGATCGATCTGCGCTACAGCGCGCTCGACGCCGAGTCGGTGGTCGCCGGTCACGACATCATCGACCGCAATCTGGGCGACGCCGGGCTCGGCCACCTTGACCACCACTTCCCGGCGGAAGAACGCGCGGCGCGGGTTCCGGATCAGATGACTGACGGTTATCATCAGGTCGGCACGGTGCGGATGGCCGCCGACCCGAAGCGCGGCGTCGTCGATGCCGATTGCCGCGTCCACGGCACGCCCAACCTGTTTGTCGCCGGCAGTGCGGTGTTTCCGACCTCGGGACAAGCCAACCCGACCTTGCTGATCGCCGCATTTTCGGCGCGGCTGGCGGCGCACGTCGCGCGCCTTATCACCGAGCTGCCCGAGCCGACGTCACGAGGGCGTGAGGGCGCCGTTATGCCTTCTTTTACGAGTGACATGCAGACTGCGCCGATAGAAGCGGCCGAGTGATCTCGGCCCCAAATCCCCCCGCTCGCGCAGCGAGCTATAGGCGAGGACTAAAAAAGCGTGACCAGCAAGATCGTTATTGTGGGCGCCGGTCCCTATGGGCTGTCCATCGCCGCCCATCTGCGCGCCAAGGGCGTCGGCTTCCGCATCTTCGGCAAGCCGATGGACAACTGGCAGACCAAGATGCCGGCCGGGATGCTGTTGAAGGCGGATGGTTTCGCCTCCAACCTGTCCGACTCCAACGATTCGTATTCTCTCGAAACGTTTTGTGCCGAGCGCGGCCTGGCCTATTCGGCGGAAGAGGAGCCGGTGCCGCGCGAAACCTTCATCGCCTACGGCCACGCCTTCCAGCAGCGCTTCGTGCCCGAGGTCGAGACTCGCCTTGTCACCGCGATCCGCCGCTCCGGCCGCGAGTTCGCGGTTCAGCTCGGCGATGGCGAGATCATCGCCGCCGACAAGGTGATCGTTGGTATCGGCATCAGCGATTTTCCTTATCTCCCGCCGAACCTCGCGGGGCTGCCAGACGAGTTCGTCACCCACTGCTCGCGCCACGAGGACATGACGGCGTTTCGTGATCAGGATGTTGCGGTGATCGGCGGCGGCTCGTCGGCGATCGATGTCGCCGCCTTGCTGCACGAGGGCGGCGCCAAGGTGAAACTCGTCGCGCGCCGGCCCAAGCTGTTATTCCATGGCCCGCCGCAGCCGAACCGTCCGTTGGTCGCGCGGCTGCGCGCGCCGCAGACCGGGATCGGCCCCGGCTGGCGCAGCACGTTCTACACGCGCGCGCCGCAGCTTTTCTACTATCTGCCCGCCGAGACGCGGATGCGGATCGTCAAGTCGTGGCTAGGGCCGGCTGGGGGTTGGTCCATGCGCGAACGGGTGGTTGGCAAGGTGCCATGTCTTGAGGGCTACGAGCCGCAAGGCGTCGCCATCAGCAGCGGGCAGGTTCATCTGAGCCTTTCCGGATTGGATGGGTCGCAGCAGGTGATCTCGGCCGACCATGTCATCGCCGCCACCGGCTATCGCATCGATTTCCGCATGGTCGAGTTTATCGACGAGGCGCTGCGGGCCGAGATGAAGTTGGTTTCCGGCATGCCGGTGCTGTCGCCTCACTTCGAGACCTCGGTTGCGGGACTTTACGTGGTCGGTCCGGCCGCCGCGCTTAGCTTCGGACCGCTGTTGCGCTTTGCCTTCGGCGCGCGGTTCACCGCGCGACGGCTGGCCCGTCACCTGGCCGCCACGGCGGTGCGCCGGCCGGTCGTACAGAGTCCAGCGTTGGCGACGCGATGATTTGGGCCGGCGGCGATCGGGCCGCCGTCAACGGGTTGATGATCGCCTTCGCGCTCACCCTGCCCTACCATGTGATGCGCACCGCCGCCGCCGCCGGGATGCGTGTCCATGTGCTTGGCAACGGCGCCTCGCGGGGCTTGCGGATGTCCCGCCATTGCCGGGCCTATCACCGATCGCGCTATGCTGGGGACGCGGAAACACTGCTCGCCGAGATCTGCGAGCTGGTCCGCCGCCACAAGATCGGGATCCTGCTGCCGTCCGACGACGTGTCGACGCGCCTTCTCGCCACGCTCGGCGACCGCCTGCCGGTGCCGAGCTTTCCGGTACCGGCCGTGGCGACCTTCGATCTCTTGAACGACAAATGGAATTTCACCCAGTTCTGTCTCGGCCACGGGGTCCGCGCTCCCGAAGCCTGGCTGTTCGACGATGCGGCGTCCCTGCGCGACGCAGTCCATAGCGGTGCGATAACCCTGCCGCTCACCATCAAGCCGACCAACCGCTCGGGCGGCTTTGGCGTCTTTCATATCCGAAGGCCGGATGAGATCGCGCTCATCGACCGGGTCGATTACACCCCGGTCCTCGCCCAGCGCCATATCGCGGGCGAGTCGGTCAGCATCACCCTCTTCTGCGACGAAGGGAACGTGCGGGCCCATGTCGCCCAAGAGCGCGACGACATCCGCTTTCGCGTCTTCGCCAATCCCGACTTGCTCGCGAACGCCTCACGCCTGGCGGCACTCACCTGCTATAGCGGGTCGGTCAATTTCGACGCAGTTCTGTCCGACGAAGACGGGCTCGCTTATCTCGTCGAGTGCAACCCGCGCTTCTGGTACTCGGTCTATCTGGTGATGCTCATCGGGCTCAATTTTGTCGAACTGGCGCTCGCCGGACCTGGCGCGGAAACCGCGACGCTCGACCAGGGCGAGATACGGCTTTCGCTGCGGGAAATCCTGGTCCAGCCGTGGCGGGCCACCCGCCTGGACTGGAAATACCTGGCGTACAATCTGAGCGACCCGGTCGCTTATCTGGCGCAGCGTGCGAATTCCTATGACGACAGCGAGGTCGCGGTTCCAATCGGCGAGATGAGCCAATATCAGCCGGTCGAGCGGCCCGTCCCGGCTGCTCCAGCCGTGATGCAAAAGCGGGGCGATACGCCTTGCTTTACGGCAGCACGACAGCCTGTGTCCGCCGGCAAGGCGCCGTGAGCTCGACCGTCCGATGACCGAACCGCTCGTTCGGACCGATACGGCGCAGCTCTTCCGCAGCGTCCGTGCCGCGCGGAGTTGGTTGCGCACTGGCGCGGCCGGTGGTGCGGCAGTCGCTGGTTGTATCCTGATGAAGCCGGGCAATGACGAGCCGCCCGTCTTTATGATCCCCGGCGCGCCCGGGAGCATCCTGCAGCTCGGCCCGATCGCCGCCGCGATGACAATCCCGGCGCCGGTCTACGCGATCCGTCCGCGCGGCATGGTGGAACAAGAGCTTCCGTTCGAGCACCTCGACGAAATGGCCGGTTACGCGATCGGCCTGATGCGCGCCGTTCGGCCACAAGGGCCTTATCTGCTGGTCGGCTATTCGGCCGGCGGGCTGGTCGTGCTGGAGATGGCCCAGCAACTCACGGCCGCCGGTAGCCAAGTGCCGCTTATCGTGCTGCTCGACACCTATCCGAGCCGAGCGGTCTGGCCGCTCGCCTGCCATCTCGACATCCTCGCGCGGCAGGCGCTGAAGGCGGTCTGGTCACTGCGCAAATGCACCCTCCGGGAGATCGCGGGCGAGGGTAGCCGCCATCTGCGGAGCCTCTTCCAATACCTGACCGCGAGCGGCCTGAAATTGGTCGAGCCGCCGCCGCTCGTCGCCGAAGGGACGGACGCCGCGTCGCGCCGGGTTCACGTGGCGACCTACAACGCCGGCGAGGCGTACCGGCCGCGACCTTATGGCGGCAAGGTCGTCTTTATGCAGCCGGAAGAAACGCCCGGCTTGGAACCACGCAAGCCGCGGCAGGTTTGGGGCAGGTTCCTCGACGACTTGCAGATCAGGCACGTGCCGGGCTCGCATCTCAAGATGGTCGAGGAGGGCGCCGCCGCTACCACCGCCGAGATCGACCAGTGCATCGCCGAAGCGCTGGGGGCGTAGCCGTGCCACTGGCCGCGCCAACAATCGCGTCGAGCGCGGAGCCTCGACTTCGTTTCCATCACCGATATACTGCCGGGTCTCAGCGACGCATTGATTTCCCGGACGGGGCGGCGATGACCAGCGTTTACGACGCGCTGCAGCGGGCGCGGCAAGGCGGCCGCGATTTGACGCTGCCCGGCGAGCGGGCGGTAGCGCCCTTATCCTCTGAGCTACGGCCGGTAGCCCGCGCGCCGGGGCCGATCGCCGCCGAACTGACGCCGCTGCTGGCAGCGGTGCGGCCGCTGCTCGACGGCGGCAAAGGTGCGGTCGTGCATTTCGTCGCGGCGGCTTCGGGCGAGGGCACCTCGACGATCGCCCGCGAGTTCGCGATGCTCGCCGCAACTACTGGGCAGCGCCGAACCCTGCTGCTTGACGCGGCTCGCGGTAATTTGCAGACCGCGCGCTACTTCGAGTGCGATACCTCGCGCGGCCTGGTTGACGGCATCTGGATCGGCGTCGAAGAAGCCGAGTTGGAACGGCCGGTCACCGGCACCTCGCTGACAGTCGCCTGCCTTGTCGGCGAGCGCGGCCAAGGGATCGCCGATCCGACGACCCTGCGCGCGCTTTACGACCAGTTGCGCGGCCAGTTCGAGCTCATCGTCGTCGATTGCGCGGCGATGGAGCGCGGCGAATATTCGACCCTACTCCCCGAGGCGGCGGACGGCATCTTCCTGGTGATCCGCGCCGAGGCTACGCGGCCGGCGGTGATCGCCCACGCCAAGGCCCTCGTCGAGCAGTCCGGCGGCCGCTTCCTGGGCGCGGTGCTCAACCAACGCCGCAACTATATTCCAAGTTTTCTCTACCGGCTGTTGTAGCCCCGCTTTTGGCTAAATTTCCGCCGATTTTATTGGTTAGTTAAGCGCTCGCCGGCACAGTGCCGGCATGATCTCGGACCTCGGCGTTTTCGGCCGGCCGCGCACGCGGCTTAGCGGCGTTTTCGCGCGTTACCGCTATGCCGTCGCCGCGTTAGACCAGGCGGCGCTAAGTGTCTTCGGCTTCGCGCTCAACATCTGTCTGCTGCGGGCCTTGTCGGCGACCGATTACGGTATCGTCTCGCTGTGGATGACGATGGCGCTGTTCGCGGTCAGCGTTCAGGGCGCGCTCGTCACCGGCCCGCTCAACATATACCTGCCCGGCGCCGAAGATCCGGCCGCAGCGCGTCGGCTCGGATCGGCAATCGCGACGGTGAACTTGCTGGCAGTGGCGGCGATGGCGGCAATCGCCGGCGTCGCCAATCTTCTCGGCGGCGCCGAATGGGCCTCGCACGATCCGCTGACGATGATCGCAATCCCGCTCTTCATCGCGGCCGGAATGTACCGCGAATACTATCGCAGCATCACCTTCAGCCGGCACGACATGACAATGCTGCTGTGGGTCGACGGGCCCTATCTCGCGGTCACCACTGCCTGCCTTGGAGCGATGGTGATGTGGCCGCAGCGCTTCGCTGATCTCGCGGCGGCGTTTCTCGCGATGACGATCGGTTGCTTGGTCAGCCAGCTTTGCGGGCGGGCGCGCGGCGCCAATGGTCCTGATCGGGCCGAGCGGCGGCTGTTTAGCGACGGCTGGATCGGCGCCTATCGCCGGATCAGCCGCGAGGTTGCCTGGTCGCTCACTGGCGTCTTCGCCAATCACGTGCAGTCGCGCAGCTACGTCTATCTCGCGACCAGCCTCGCCGGTGTGGCCTCGCTCGCCACGATCAACGCAATCGGCGTCCTGTTCCGCCCGGTGAGCGTGCTGGTCAATGCCTGGGGCGCTTCGGCGCTACCGCATCTCGCCGCCGCGCTCGCCAACGGGCGGATCGGCGAGTTCGACCGCACGATGGCAAAGGCGCTGGCCGGCGCCGCCATCGCCAGCGTCGCGATCGGCGTTGGGCTGTGGTTTGCTTGGCCGCCCATCGAGCATTACCTGCTCGGCGGGAAATACAGCGACGGCATCTTCCTGCTGCTGCCCTGGGCGGCGGCTTCGGGCGCCAGCGTGCTGCGCTATGTCGGCAGCGTCGGTCTGACGGCCGCGCGCGAATTCAAGTTTCTTGCCAAGACGCAGATGATCTGCGGGGCGCTGGCAGCGGGATCCACCGCCGGGTTCATCCTGTGGCAGGGCTATACCGGCGCGATGTGGGGCATCGCGATCGGCAATGGCGTCTGCTTCGTCTGGGGATTGGAGCGTCTGCAGCGTGTGCGCAGGCGGACACTGGTCAATGCAACGACTGCACAACCAAGCTGATTGGAGAAGGAGAGGCTGATGCCTTCGTCACGAGGCAAGGTCGCGATCCTCAACCATGGATATCTGCCCCATTACCGGGTGCGGTTTTACGAGCTGCTCGCCGAGCGCGGCGGCTTCGACTACGTCGTCTTCCACGGTGCGCCGCCCTCCTGGGTCGGGATGCCGGAGCTCAAGGGGCCCTTCGCGTTCCCGCAGCGGCGGGTCGAGAACCATGAATTCCGTGTCGGCCCGCTGACGTTGATCTATCAGCCGGTGGTGTGGGAGATCCTCACCGGCGGCTACGACGCGATCGTCATCACCACCGAAAGCAAGTTCATCTCCAACCTGCTGCTCGCGCTGCTCTGCAAGTTCCGCGGCATCGCCGTGCTGCATTGGGGCTTCGGCTACCACCCACCGCGCGGCTCGCGCGAGAGCGATGTGCCGCATCGGCTTATCGGGGTCACCACCGCCATCAAGAAGTGGTTCACCAAGCTGGCCGACGGCTTTATCGCCTACACCAAGAGCGGCGCCGAAAAGCTGATCGAAAGCGGCTATCCGCGCGAGCGCACCTTCTTCGTCCAGAACACCATCGACATGACCGAGCAGTTCCGCCTCTACGATGCCGAGCGCGACACGGACGAGGCTGCCATCCGCCGCGAATTCGGCCTCCAGCCGGGCTCCGCCGTGTTTGTCTTTATCGGCCGGCTGGTCCCGATCAAGCGGGTCGACCAGCTGATCGAGGCGGTGCGCCGCATCAACCGCGACCATCTGTCCGAGCGTTTCGTCGAGGCGCTCATCATCGGCGCTGGCATGTGCGAAGCCGAGCTGAAAGCGCAGGCTGCCGATGTCCCCGGCATCCATTTCCTCGGCGCGTTGCCACCCAACGACCAGGTCGCGCGCTGCTTGAAGGTCAGTGCCGCCACCGTCGTCGCCGGGATGGTCGGATTGGTCGCCAACCATGCCTTCGCCCATGGGTCACCGGTGATCACCCGCGATCTCGACACACACAGCCCCGAGATCGAATACATCGAGCACGAGAAGAGCGGGCTGATCGTCGCCGGCGACTTCGACGAATTCACCACGACCCTGGCGCGGTTCGCCGACTCGCCGGAATGGCAGGCGCGGCTCTCGCAAGGGGCGCTGGAGGCAGGCGAGGCGCTGCGCATGGACAGCATGGCCGAGCGCTTCGATGAGGCCACCCGGATCACCGTCGAACGCCAGCAGGCGCGCCGCCAGGCGGGTGTCGCGCGGCCCCAGCCCGACCGCACGTGAGGACCGCATGGTAATGATGACCCGCCGCCGAATTCTGCTGGCTGCCGCAGCATCCGCCGCCTGCCGATCGGCCTTCGCCGCGACCGACCCGGCGCAAGCGACGCCTGGGCTGCGCAATATCGCCGCCAAGAGCGGGCTCCTCTACGGCAGCTACATCGACCCCTGGGAATTGAAGGAGGAGGCCGATTACGAGGCCGTCTGCGCGCGCGAATGCGGCCTTATGGTGGACGGCCGGATGGACTGGGACCATCTCCAGCCGACACCCGACCGCCACGACTTTACCGGGGTCGACGCCGATTACGATTGGGCGACCGCCAACGGCATGAAGTTTCGTGGCCACACGCTCGTCTATGGCGAGCGGGCGCCTTCCTGGTATGCGGCGCTGCCCGACCGCAAGACCGCGGTCGATGCGCTGGAGACGCATGTCGCCGAGACCTGCCGCCACTTCGCCGGGCGGGTGCAATCCTGGGACGTGGTCAACGAGGCGATCCTCATGGCCTCCCCGCGCCCGGATAAGCTGCGGCCGCATGTCTTTCTCGACAGGATCGGGCCCGACTATCTCGACATCGCCTATCGCACGGCACGCGCCAACGACCCCAAGGCGCTGCTCGTCTACAACGAGTTCGACATCGAGATGGAGAAGCCGGACCAGCTCGAGAAACGGCGGGTGATGTTCGAGCTGATCGACGGGTTCAAGAAGCGCGGGGTGCCGCTCGACGCGATCGGGCTGCAGAGCCATCTGTTCTACGAGGATATGCAGCATTTCGACGAAAAAGCCTTTAGCCGCTTTCTCGACGACATCGCCTCGCGCGGGCTGCAAATCATGCTGACCGAGCTCGATTGCGTCGACAACGGCGCGCCCACCGATATCGCCGCGCGCGATGCAGCGGTCGCCTCCGTTTACCGCCGCTATCTCGACGTGGCCCTCGCCAATCGGGCGGTCAGCGCGGTGATCACCTGGGGCGTCAGCGACCGCATGAGCTGGATCATCTCGGTCGGCGATCCTCGGACCAAGCGGCCCGACGGGCTACGCCCGCGGCCGCTGCCGTTCGATGCCGATGATCGCCCGAAGCCGGTCTATTGGGCGATGGTCGAAGCGCTGCGCAACGCGCCCCATCGCGCCGCCTCGGTGCTGCACGCCGAGGCGCCGGGGAAGCGGTAAACCCGCCGGCTACGCCTTGATCGCGACGATCGATTTGACGAGGCCGCAATAGCGTTCGAGCAGGATTTCCGCGTCGGGGAACAGCTCGCGCATCTGCTTGATCGTCAGCAGCCGGAAATCGGCCTGGACCTGCTTGATCCAATGCCGGCCGGTAAAGGCGAGCAGCTTGATTTGCCAGCGGCGCGGCAGCCAAACGATGAAGAACGGCAGGAAGCTGTGCGGCTCCACCGGGAAGTATTTGTACGGCGTCTGCACGAAATAGCGCTTGCCGATCCGCCGGATCTCGGCGGCGAAATTGGCCTGCGCCTCGCGAGCCGATACGGCGAATTGCTTGCTGTCGAGAATATCGAAGATGATCTCGCGCGGGCCGGTGATGTGCTCGATAACCGACGAGCAGAACACCACATCGTATTCCCGATCGGCGATCGGGAAGGTTGCCGAGCCGTCGAGGCAAACCGTGTTGAAGCCGTAGGTGTCCGCGGCGATCTTCAGCACCGCCGGGTCGATATCGGCAATCGTGACATTGCCGCGGTAAGGCAGGATTCCGGCCAGATAGCCGCCCTTCCCGCCGCCGAGATCGATGATCTCGTCGGTGGCTGACGGCCGGAAGCGGTCGAGGAATAGGCGTGCTCGCCGGTTTCGACACGCGGTACTCGAGCGCACCGCGGCGCGCCGAAGCAGATTACCCAGCCGCGTCGCGAGACGTGTGCTCGGCGTCACCGTCGCCCAGCGCGGCGAACCCAGCATCGCCAGTTCGGGCGTCTTCGTCGTGAAACCTTCGCTCCCTGAATCGGAAAAAGCGCCGGCCATTCCCACTCCCCTCGTTTCTTTGCACGACACCCTGCGTGTGCCGGGCGGATGCGATGCTTTCTTTCGTTCTGCATCGCAATCCGAAGGAAATTTATAAAATCTTGATCAAAAAACGTCAAGTCGTCCGGTCTCTTGACCGTGAATTTTAACGATCTTTTCAGTATGATCATTCGGGCAAGATTTATGGTTAATTTACGGCGTTGTTAGATTCAACGGCGTGACACGAATGCAAATAATACTCGCCCTGGCGGCACTGGTGACTACTTGGTCTCCCTGTTGCGCCACCAGACGGCGATCCACTCGCCAGCGCCAAAACCGAACCGCTCGCGCTCGCAGCCGGAAACCGTCGCGAAATGCGGATCGAATACCGGTGCGTGGCAAACCCGGCGGGCGGAGCTGTTCCAACAGGCTCATCGCACCGGCGAAAAGCGGGCTGCCGCGTAGGCGATGGTGCGAGCGGCCGCAGGCGCCGGCCGCCGCGCGTCGGCGCGGCTGGCTCGGAATAACGCTAATTCACGGCCAAGATAAGTGAGTACCGCGACGAAAAGGGCGAACATCAGCCGGCCCGGCCGGAAGAACTCGAACTCGCTCAAATTCTCGAAGAAGCTTCCGGTGAGCAGCGCTAGGCAAAAGGCGACGTGCTCGGCGTGCGGAGATGTCGCGACGCGCAGCGTGCGGTAAACTGCGGCGAGCCAGGCGACGGCAGCAATCGCCGCCCCGACGATGCCGACGCCGAGCGCCAACTCCAGCCAGCTATTATGCGCGTGCGGCGTCTTGAAGCCGAGCGCGGCCCAGAAAATGTTCGCATCGGCGCTGTCGGCGCGCCAGAACCCGCCATAGCCGTAGCCGAACCATGGCCGACGCGCGATGTATTCGAGCGCGAGCTGCCAGATGCGGGTGCGGTTGGTAAAGGTCGGGTCGCGGCCGAGCGCGGCCAGCACGTCCTGCCAGCCGACCGCCAACAACGCTCCTCCGGCCAGGCCAAGTATCAGCAACACATAGCCGACGACGAGGCCCGCGCCGCTGCGCCGGCGCAAGGCCAGCACCAGGAACGCGGCATAGAGCGCCGCGAGCATCACCACGATCGGAGTCTTCGATTGCGAGCCGTAAAGCAGCACGAGAAAGGCGGCGACGGTTAGCCCAGCGAGCCAGCGCGGGCCGTAGCGGCGGCGATAGGCGTAGACCGAGAGGATGATCGCCTCGGCGCAGGCCATGCCGAGCTCGTTCTTGTCGGTGAACGCGCCGCGCCAGGCATGGGTGTAGTAGTCGCCCGTCACCGTCGCCGCCTGCGGCAACAGCGCGATCGCGATGAACGAAGCGATCGCCGCAATCGCATAGACCTTGACCAAGCTCGCTACGAGCTCGCTGAAATCACCGCGCGCGGCCAGATAGACGCCGAACAGCGTCGTCGCCGTCACCGTACCGGCGCGGCGAACCACCAGAGCCGGGTCGTCCGACCAGAAAGCGCTGAGAAAGGCGAAAACCGCCAGCGCCAGCACCGGCCAGGCCCAGACCGCAAGACGTGGCAGGTCGCGCCGGCAGGCGAGGAAGCCGAGCCCCAGGAACGGCAGCAGCAGCGCGAATTCCATGAAATCCCATATATTCGACGCGCCCTGCGGGGTTAGCGACTCGCCGGTGAAATAAGTGTCGGGCGGCCACATGATGCCGGCGAAAATGACGAGAAACAGGAAGGTCGCGCCGCGCTCGGCGAAACGGGCGGCGCGGTTCATCGCCCGGCCTCGTCCGCCCCTGCGGCCGCCGCGACGGCATTGCGCCTGACGCGCACGGGTGACAGCTTGGTGCCGCGATGCCGATAAATCCCGCTCTCATCGTCGGTGTGTTTCTTGTTCTGACCGGGCCGGCCCTCGCCGACGGCACGGTGCTGCGCGCTAAGGGTTGCGGTGACAAGATTTTCGTCGGGTTCGAAAACAGCTATTCGGTCTTGATCGCCTCTCAGCAAGACACGGTTGCTGACGGTGATACGGTCGTCGGCGACATCAACCGGATCGGCTTCGGCTCGTTTTACGAAAGCAAATCGGGACGGCACTTCACCGCCAGCGTCGACGAGCGGGGGCTCGACAAATCCGCGATCACGGTGCGCATCGCCGCGAGCTGCCGGTCGCAAACCGCCTACAACCTCACCAGCGGCCAGGTCGAGCGCGCGGACGGTTGCGGCAACAAAATCTTTGTCAACACGCCGCAGGGGTACGCGATCCTCGAACTTCTGTCGGGCGGCGTCATTGCCAATGGCGATACGCTGACCGGCGACTTCAATCGGGCCGGCCGAGCCACGGTGAAGAACCCGCAGACCGGAGCGGGGTTCGTGGTCTTCGTCGACGATTTCCAGCTGCCGAAATCGGCCGCTACCCGCAAGATCGCCGAGAGCTGCCACTAGGGTGCTAGCCACGGTGGCGGCGGTCATTCCGCGATCGCCGGCTCGAGAATGCGGCCGAGCGCCTCGCCGCCTGCCGCCAGAGAGAAATACCGGCAATAGCGCTCGTAAGCGGCCTCGCCCATCGCCGCGGCGGCCTTGGGATCGCGTTCGATGCGGTCGATCACAGCGGGCAGATCGTGCTCGATGTCCTTGATGAGCAGGCCGGATTGGCCATCGACAATGTAGCCGCGAACGCTGCCGAAATCGGTGGCGACGATGGCCTTTCGGTTGCGCATCAGGCGCAGCATCACGCTCTGGCCAGAGGCGCCGGTATCGTGCTTCAACGGGATGATGCAGGCCTTGGCGTCGCGGACGTAGGTGTCGAACTGATCGCCCGGTAGGTCGCGCAGGATCGTGACGTTCGGTGGAATGTCGAGCGCGTCCAATTCCTTGTTGAGCGCCGAACAAACGATGAGGAGTTGTGCCGGAAGGTTGCGGAAGGCGGCGATCAGCGCGGGGTAGTCGCGATTGCTGTAGCCGCCGGCGAAGTAGTACTCGCCATCACCGGAACTGGGCGCTGCCGGGTCGGCCGGAGCATCCGAGCCGGACCAATCGCCGTAGGGGAGGAAATGCATGCGCTCGGCGTCGATACCGAGATTGGCTTGATAGAGGCCGATCTCCCACTCGCTGAAGACGATGTAATGGTCGCCGCCGGTATCGAGCTTGCTCAGCGCGCGGAACACCGGGAACCAGCGCGGCGAGCGGACGTGCCAACCGAGGCAAAAGGATTTCTCGTAGCGGATCAGGCGGAGGCGCTTCAGCAGCTTGATCAAATAGGAGATCGGGCCGATGGCGATGACGACGCGGCAGCGCTTGAGCCTGCCGAGCGAGCAGATTAAGTCGAAGGATTGCCGGATGAGGCCGCGCAAATGCGCCCATTTGCTCTGCGCGCGGTGGATTTCGTAGTCGCTCAGCTGCAGCAAATCGAACCCGAAATGCTCGCTAATATACGAGGTCATATCGGGAAATGCGTTGCGTCCCGGCTGAACGAGAATTCGTTTTCCGGCGGTGTCTACGGCGATGCTCATGACAGCCGAATTTTCGGCTGGAGAGCTTAAGAAACGGTAGAGGGCAATCCTTTTCTAGCGGGCGAAACCGACCATCGTCGGGGCCGGGTCATTGCGCGGCGAGCGATGGCGCAAGCCGAGGCCAGGCCAGCCGAACCGGCGTCGGCGGAAACTCGGTTTGCCGGTCATTCCGATGAACTCGCGCAGCGCGCCTTCGGCAAGCATGCCACCGACCGGCCGTTGCCCCGCGCCGAGCCCGGCGATCAGAACATTGTCGGCGAGGATGTTGATCGCGCGTGGGATCCCGCCCGCCGCCTCGGCGATGCGCCATGCGGCGCTCGGCGACATGATCTGGCCGAGATCCTCGGCGCCGCTCGCCAGCAGCCGGTGCTCGATATATTCGAGGCTTTCGGTAAGGCTCAACGGCGTTAGCCGCGAGCGCATCGCCACCCGTTGGTTCACCTGACGCATGTCGCGCCGCGCCAAGGTCGCATCGAGCTCGGGCTGCCCGACCAGCACGATTTGGATCAACTTCTCGCGATCCGTCTCGAAATTGCTGAGCAGGCGGAGGAATTCGAGCGTCTCGGCCGGTAGCAGTTGAGCCTCGTCGATCATCAGCACGACGGTGCGGCCGCTTTCGTAAATTTCGAGCAGTTTCCATGACAGGCGTGGCACCGCGGCAAAGATGCTTGGCGGCTCGTCTTCGCCCAATTCCCGGCAGATATGGGTCGCCATCTCCAGCGGCCCGATTTGCGGCGTGAAGGTGTAGATAATCTCGAAGCTGTCACTGCGCGCCTGGTCGAAGAAAGCCCGCACGACGGTGGTCTTACCGGTGCCGACCTCACCGGTGCAGACGATAAAGCCTTTGCGGGTCTCGATGCCGTAGACGATCGTCGCCAGCGCCTCGCGGTGTACCCGGCTCATGTAGAGAAGGCTCGGGTCCGGCGTCACCGCAAACGGCGAGCGAAACAGGCCGTAAAATTGCTCGTACATGGGGGGCCTCACGCCTTACCCAGCGCCGATCCCAAGCGGCACGGTGGGGGAGGGAATAGACTATAGGCCGGAGTATTCGTGCGCCAGACCCGTGATACCGGGCGACGACTGGAAATTCACTCAGCTAAATCAACATGTTCTGGCTGATTTCGGCCGCGACAGCGGAAGACCGGGTGGCGGACCTTCGCCCAAGCGGCGTCATAGGCGGCCAGCAGATGCGGCACGGAATACTCGAACGCGACGGTATTGCGCAGCCGGTTCTGGCCGAATTCGCCCATGGTTCGCCGCAGCGCCGGGTCGTCGAGCAGCGTGGCGATGCCCTTAGCCATCGCCGGTGCGTTGCCGGGCTCGACATAAAGCGCCGCGGCATCCGCCGAGACCCGCGCCTCGGTCAATTCGCCGACGACGATCGGCAGCCCGAAGAACATGTATTCGAGCACCTTGTTCATCGTGCTGCGGTCGGACCAGCCGTTCTTCGGCAGCGGGTCGACGGCGACGTTGCCCGACGACAAAATCCGGCACAGCAATTCGTCGCTGACGATGCCGGTGAAGGTGCACAGATCGGCGACGCCGATCTCGGCCGCATAGGCGGCGACGGTCGGCTGGTAAGTGCCGCCGCCGATCAGCACGCAATGAAAATCGGCGCGGCCGCGCTCGTCGCGCAGCGCCTTCAGCGCGCGGATCAGATTGTCGACGCCGTCCTGCGGGCCCATCTCGCCGAGATAGAGGATGAGGTGCGGCTTGCCCTTCTTGAGGGACGGGTCGGGCTCGTAGATTTTGAATTTCGCCAGCGACGGCGCCGAGCGGACGATGAACACGTCCTCCGGGCGCTTGCCACCGCGCTCAATGGCGATCTTCTTATAACTCTCGTTGGTGGCGACGATGATTTGCGCGGCCTTGAAGCTCAGCCGTTCGAGCAGCAACAGCAGCGACATGATGACGCCGTCACCGGCGCCGAATTTTGCCTCGGCGAGCTCGGGCGACAGGTCGCGGTGATCCCAGATGAACACTTTGCCAAACCCGCGCCAGAACCAGGCAATCGGCCAATAAATTTCCGGCGGGTTGCAGATATGGAGGATGTCGAAGCCGCGCCCGAACAGCGCCACCCTCAACGACAGCAGCAGGGTCGCGAAAAAACACCACAGCGACTCGGCGATAAAGCCGAGCTTGCCCTCGCCCTCGACGGGGCGCCAATAACGGTAAATGTCGACCCCTTCGCGCTCCTCGCGCGACAGGTCGTAGCCGCGTCCTTTCGGGCAGATGAAGCTGACCGTGTAGCCGTTCACGGCCAGCGTCGTCGCGTGCAGCCAGGCGCGCCGGTCGAACGGCACCGGCAGGCCTTGCAAGACATAAAGGACGCGGCGGTTTTCGGGGCCGAGGCTCATGGGCGGGGGCGGTCCACTGGGGAGCACCGATAATCCCCCGCCGACCCTTAAGAACTGGTTTGCCGCCTGCCCTTTCGGCTATGGCGCTGGCGGTCGAGCCGACACCGACGCCACCACCGGGAGCCCGATCAGGCGCTCGACGCTTTCGACCGTGATCAGCGTCTCGCGGAAGACGAGGTAGTAGAGCAACAACCCGGCGGAACCCACTAGGCCGATGAGGATGCCGGCAAGCGCGAACGGCATGTGCCGCGGCCCAGCAGGCCTCGCCGGGGCGTCGGGGTGTTGGATGACGCTGATGCTGACCACCCGGTCGCGGTCGAGGTCCTCGTTCATCCGCGCTTCTTCATAGCGGGTGCGATAGGTGTGGACCAATTCCTCGAGCACCCGCCGCTCGCGTTCGAGATCAGCGATCGCCGTGGCGCCTTCCTGGAGATCGCGCAGACGCGCGTCGATCGTTTGCGACTGTTTCTCGCGCAGCTCGATCTGCTGGTCGAGCGGGGCGGCGTCGGCCATCGCATGATTAAGCGCGACGACCATGTCGTCATAAGCGGTGTTGCGCTGTGACCATTCCTTGCGATTCATCCCGTCGTTGCGCGCGAGAAACTCCTTCAACCGGGCGATTTCGGCGTCGGTGTCCTGCATCGGCTTGACGTCGCCGACATAGCGATCGTGCAGTTGCTGCGACTTGACCTGGAGGTCGAGAAGCCGCGCCTTGGCCTGCTCGACCACATCGGCTTGGGCGACACCCGCCGGGATCAGTGGCGGGGTGGTCTTCAGCCGGTTGGTTAGGAAATCGATGCGCTGGTGCGCGTCGATCGACTGGCTGCGCAATTGCTCGAGGATCGAGGTGGTCGCGGCGCGGTCGTCTAGAAGCTTGGCGCGCTGCGCATCGACATCGAACAGCGATTTGGCGCTGCGAATTTCTGCCTCTTTTTTGACCGCGGCATCGAGCTGATCCTGGTACTGCTTAGTCGGCACATCGAGGAACTTGTAGCGCGGGTCGGCGAACATCTCGGCGTGCTTCTGCTGGTAGAGCTCTACGACGGCGTTGAGCGCGGCGACCGCGGTGTCGTGGTCGCGGTTTTTGTAGCTTACGTCGATGACATCGGCCTGCTCGACCGGCGTGACCTTGAGATCGCTCTGGAAATTGCGCACCGCGGTTTCGGCCGTGGCGCCGGGATAGAGCTTGTCGGCGCCGATGCGGTCGATCACCGCCTGGGCAAGATCGCGGCTGGTGAGGATCTGGATCTCGGAATTGACGATTTCCTGTTTGGTCGAGCTCGGCACCGCGACGACAGGCTGGTTAGGGTCGGAGCGGGTCTGGAATTCGCGCCCGGTTTTGACGAGGAGCCGCGTCGTTGCCTCGTAATACGGGGTCAGCAGATAGGAGTAGCCGATCACCAGTGCGCACAACCCGACGAACACCAGGACCAGCTTGAGCCGCTCCCGGAACAGGATGCTCAACAGCTCCCGTGTGGTCAGGTCATACGGATTGGCGGCCATACGCGGGTCCTGAAGCGGCGGCTTGTCGTCACATAGGCTCCAAATGGTTATGGCGGAATGGTGTAGCTCACATAGAACGGGATGTTTTTGACGTAATTGGCGAGGAAGTCCTGGATCGAGCCGAACAGGTTCTTCGGCACGTAGACGACGTCGTAGGAGGAGAGTAGCGGGTCCTCGCCGCCGGCGCCGCCATAATTTCCCTGCGCCACCTGATAGTAGTGAACGACGCCATCGGGCGTGCGGCGCAACACCAGGATCGCGTCGGTATGGGCGCCCGATTTGGTTCCGCCCGCCTGGGCGATCGCGCGCGACACCGTCAAGGGCACATCGCTGCGCACCAGCCCCGGATTGGCGACCCAGCCATCGACATAGATCTGCTGCGGCGCGTAGGCGCGCACCGTGATCGTCGCCTGCGGCTCACGGATCACCTTGGCATAGCGTTCGTTCAAAAGCTTGGTCGCCTCGGCGGCGGTGAGGCCGCCGACCGCCACAGTGTTGACGAGTTGCAACGACAGCCGCCCGTCGGGGCCGATCGTCACCCGGTCGTTGAGATCGGGATAGAACGGGAAGCGGAGCTCGAACTCGTCGCCCGGCGACAAGACGTGCTCGGAGCTGAGCGGCACCCCGCCCGCAACGACCTCGGGTCCGGTCAGGCTCGGTGCCGACGGCGCGCATGCGGCGACGAGCCCGAGCAACAAGCCGGCGATCGCGGCCACCCACGCCATCTTCACTCTTGCGGCTCCCCCGGTTCTGGCGAGGCGCGGAGTATCCGCGAACCGGGACTTAGCCGGCAAGTGGCCAGAAAAGCGGCGATAATCGCTACCACATTGGATCGGCCAGGCGGCGAAGCCTCCGATCCCGGCCCAAAAGGCGCTAATACGCGTGGCGCCGCCCAAAGACGATGAGCAGCGTCCGCATCAGGATGCGGACGTCGAACCACAGCGACCAGTTGTTGATGTAGTCGAGGTCGTAGGCGACACGCTCGTGCAGCGCGCGCTCGGTCTCAACCGGCCCGTGATAGCCATTGACCTGGGCCCAGCCGGTGATGCCGGGCTTGACGTGATGGCGCAGCGCGTAATCGGGCACGATGTCCTCGTTGCGGCGCTGCCTGACGCGCATGCTGACCGCATGCGGACGCGGGCCGACCAGTGACAGCTCGCCGCGTAGCACATTGAGGAGCTGCGGCAGCTCGTCAATGCTCGACCGCCGCAGGAAGCCGCCGATCCGGGTGACGCGCGGGTCGTTGACCGCAGTCTGCTTCTCGCCGTCAGCGTCGGCCGCCTCGGCTTTCATCGTGCGGAACTTGTAGACCCCGATCACCCGGTCGCCAAAGCCGTAGCGGTTCTGGCGGAACAGCACCGGGCCTTTGCTGTCGAGCTTGATCGCGGCGGCGACAACGAGCAGCAGCGGCGACAGGACGATGAGGCCCAGCGCCGCGGCGGTGCGGTCGAATGCCGTCTTGATCAGGCCCTGGCCGAAGCTCAAGGGCCGACCATAGACATCGAGCAGCGGCAGCCCGCCGAATTCCTCGTGATCCTTGGCCGTCAAGCTGAAGCCGACCATGTCCGGGGCGAGGCTGATCTCGACCGGCATCTTGTGCAGTTTGCGCAGGATCTCGAGCAGGCGCTGTTCCGCCGAATGCGGCAGGGCCACGACAATCCGGTCGATCTCAAATTTCTGCGACAGCTCGACGAGTTCGGCGGTAGTGCCGTGCGGCAGCTCGCGCAAGCTCGGGCCGGTGATGCGGCGGGCGGTGCGGTCGTCGAACACGCCGACGATTTCGACAGTCTCGGGGCAGGAAGCGGCAAGGCGCTCGACCAGCCTTTCGGCAAGATTGCCGGTGCCATAGACCGCGACCAGCTGCTTGAGCCGCCCAGCGGCGCGCCAGCACTTCACCAGATGCGCCAGAACAAGCCGCACCGCGGTGATCCCGCCGATCGCGATCAGCGCCCACAGGCAGAGATACTGGATGAGCGGCGCGCGTTCCTCGGCGCTCGGCTGGCATACCGCGATCACGACGAGCAAGGCAAACGAGAACGCAGTCAGCGCGTGTACCACGCCGTCGACGATCAGCTTCTGCAGGCTGCGCCGGAGCAGCGCTTGCGGCTGGCGCGGGCCGGGCTCGAGGGCGCGCATCATCAGCAGCAGCACCAGGGCGCCGGCGACCATCGGCAAGCCGTCGAGTGGCCAGCGGTAAATCGGCTGCAGCGCCAGGGCGACTGCGCCGGTTACTAGCACAACAAGAAAGTCGGCGAGCTGGATCGACGACAGCAGGGCGCCGGGATGGATGCGCCGCGGCGGTGTGGCGTCGAGCGGAAAGGGCTGAGGTACGAAACCGGGCGCGTTGTCGCGGCGCGCCACCGGATCGGCGATGCGCTTGCCGCGTGCCCGGGATCCGCCAAGCCGCGCCGCTAGCGGCGTGTTGTCGAAACCGGGACCCGAAGCCGGCGCCCGGAAGCCGGGTGAGGCGGTGGCGCTGGATGGCGTATTCGGCAGGGTCGTCATCACGGCGAACACCTTGTGGGGGACGAAACTATCCTAGGGAGTTGCCGAGACTGACCTAATGTCGGATGTCGGAAACTAACTAGAACTTGAGTTGAATGCATGATAATTGTTGGTTAATTAAAGGTTATTTACTTAACGATCTGGTAACCGTAAGGCTTCGCCGGCACGACTAGCCCGTCCCACAATATCGGATCAAAGCGTTGCCGGGTCCTTTACACCGCCGAAATTCTTTTCATCCGCTGCTTGTGGCGATTGGGCTGCTGGCGCTGCTGCTGCCGGCCCTAGCGGACGAGGCCCGGCACGGCATGGTCGTCTCGGCGCAGCGCGAAGCGAGCGAAGCGGGGCTCGCCATCCTCAAGGCTGGCGGCAATGCGATCGATGCCGCGGTCGCGGTCGGCTACGCGCTGGCGGTGGTCGACCCGTGCTGCGGCAATATCGGTGGTGGCGGGTTCATGCTGATCCGCCGTGCCGACGGAACCGCGACCTTCATCAATTTTCGCGAGACCGCGCCCGGGGCGGCGACGCCCTACATGTATCTCGACCGGGATGGCAAGCCGATCCGCGACGCGAGCCTCCATGGCTATCGCGCGGTGGCGGTTCCCGGCACGGTCGCCGGGCTTGATTTGGCGCTGTCCCGCTACGGAAGGCTCAAGCGCGACGCGGTGATGACGCCGGCGGTGGTGCTCGCCCGCGACGGGTTTGTCCTCGGCGAGCCCGACGCGGCGATCATTGCCCGCTCCGCCGCGCATCTCGCTGGCGATCCAGAGGCGGCGCGGATTTTCGTTCGTGCCGACGGGACGCCCTACAAGGCCGGGGAGCGACTTACCCAACCCGATCTTGCCGCCACCCTCGAACGCATCGCCAAGGACGGGCCGGACGGTTTCTATCGCGGCGCGGTCGCCGCCGCGCTCGCCGCCGCGATGGCGGCGCATGGCGGTCTCGTCAGCGAAGCCGATCTCGACGGCTACATCGCGACCGAGACGCCGCCGCTCACCTGCGCCTATCGTGGCTACCGGATCGTCTCGGCGCCGCCGCCGAGCAGCGGTGGCACGACGCTGTGCGAGATTCTGAACATAGTTTCCGGCTGGGATCTCGGCGCGGCCGGGTTCGGTTCGCCGCGCGCGGTGCATCTATCGGTCGAGGCGATGCGCCATGCCTTCTTCGACCGTAACAACACGCTGGGCGACCCGGATTTCGTCGCAAACCCCCTCGCACTGCTGCTGTCGGTCGCGCATGCGGCGACGATCCGCGCCGCGATCGATCCCGACAAGGCGACTCCCTCGTCGACGCTCGGCGCGGTCGTGACGGGCAGTGAAAAGCCGCAAACGACGCATTACTCGGTGGTCGACGGCGAGGGCAACGCGGTCTCCGTCACCTACACGCTCAACGGCAATTTCGGCGCGTCGGTGGTGGCGCCCGGCACCGGTGTCTTGTTGAACAACGAGATGGACGATTTCACGGTGAAGCCCGGCGCCGCGAACCAGTTCGGTCTGGTTCAGGGGGATCCCAATTCGATCCAGCCGGGCAAGCGGCCGCTCTCGTCGATGACGCCGACGATCGTCGCGAAGGATGACCGCGCAGTCTTCGTGCTCGGCAGCCCCGGCGGGCCGCGCATCATCACCGCGGTGCTGGAGACCCTGATGAACCTCGTCGATTTCGGCATGGCGCCCGAAGCCGCGGTCGCGGCGTCGCGGTTTCATCAGCAATACCTGCCCGACACGGTGTTTTATGAGAACGGTGGCCTCTCGCCGGAAACGCGAAGCGCGCTCGGTGACATGGGCTACAGTCTCAAGGAGCAATCGCCGTGGGGCGCGGTCGAGCTGATCGCAATTGCCCCGGATGGCAGCCTGATCGGGGTCAATGACCCGCGCCGCCCGGCCGGCGCCGCGCTCGGTTACTGACCTTGGGCTATTCATCCTCGCGCTCGGCAACCCAGTCGGCGATCACTGCTGCGGGGATCGTAAACGACTCGTCGAGCACCTCCGCCGACACGATCCGGTCGGAACGAAAGTGGCGAATGTCGTTGCGCAGCTCGCACCAGGCACAAACGAGCGTTGCTTCGACGTAATAGGCCACGGCAAAGGGCTGGATAACTCGATCCGTGCGGCGGGCGTCGCCATCCTCGTAGGCGATCCGCATCTTGCGGTTGTCGCGGATCGCGTGGCGGATCGTCGACGGCAGATCGCGCTGCTCGGGCACCGGCGCGCCGCTCTTCGAGACATAGACCGGCGCGGCGTTTAGGTAGTCGCGTAGCGGGTCGGGCACGACAAGCGTCACCTTCGACAACACGCTTTCGGCCGCCTTCTGCAAGCCGGGATCGCCGGTGCGCGCCAGCATGCGCACGCCGACCGCGATGGCCTCGGCCTCATCCTCGGTGAACATCAGCGGTGGCAGGTCGAAGCCGCGCCGCAGCACATAACCGATGCCGGCCGCGCCCTCGATCGGAATGCGCCGCGCCTGCATCGTCGCGACGTCGCGATAGATAGTGCGGGCCGTGACCTCGAGCTCCTCGGCCAGGGCAGCCGCGGTCACCGGGCCGGCGGCGGCGCGCAGAACGCGGATTATGTCGAACAGCCGGTCGGCGCGGCGCATGGGCACGAATCACTCCTGACAAAACGCTGTCAGCAGGGGGAACGTACATTCCTGCCAGAAGTTGGCAAGGAGGCTGCGATGACAGCGAGCAGGTCAGGTCCAGAGGCGATGGCGAGAGCCCCTGATATTGGAATTTTCGACACCCCCGGTGCTCGAGCTAGAGACGAGATCTTTAAGGTTCTCCGCAGGCTGTGGCGCGAAATTCTCGCGCTGCCCGATCGCGGGGCCGTGGCAATTGCGGCCGACGTGCCGCCCGAATTCTACCGTTTCCCGCCGTTCTAGGAGGCTGCGATGAAAACGATCCGAACCCAGCCCGAAGCGATGGCGTGGTCGCCGGCGACCGAGATGTTCGATGAGGCGGCGTTCTATGACGGCAAGCCAATCCTCGAGGTTAAGACGCTGAGCGATCGCCGCGCCGAGGGCGGCGGTCTCGCGCATCTGCTCAGGGCCGCGCCGCCAGCCGGCAAGTTGATCAAGATCGTCGCGGTCGCCCGCTCGGACGAGCACGTCTTCAACCTTTCTGGCGGCCGGGCCAACAAATCCGGCAAACCGATCGGCGCCTCCGGTGGCTACGCGCTCAACCCCAAGGGTCAGCCGCACAGCGCGATGATCGCTAGCGAAACGATTGGCCTCGTCATCTATCGTGGCGAGCCCGACGAGGTGACGTCGGTTGAGGTGATCGACATCGAGCCGGCGCCGGGCGACGCGCGGTGACCGGAGATTCGATCCTCGCCGTTTCCGAGGTCCGCGACCCGCGCGCCGAAGCGGTCGTCACCGGCGGGCTCGCCGCGTACAACCGCGAAACCTTCGGCCGCGTCGACACTTGCACGCTCGACGTCCTGGTGCGCGACGACAATAGCGGTGAGATCGTCGGCGGGCTGCTCGGCCACAGCTCGCTCGGCCTGTTCTTCCTCGACCTATTCTATCTGCCCGAGCCACTGCGCCAAGGCGGGCTCGGCAGCTGGATCATTCGCCTCGCCGAGGAGGAGGCGCGCCGACGTGGCTGTACCGCTGCCTTTGTCTATACCGTGACGTTCCAGGCGCCAGGGTTCTACGAGCGCCACGGCTACCGCCGCTTCGGCGAGATCGCCTGCCCGCCCGACGGCGCGACCCGGATTTTTCTTACAAAGCCGCTCAACTGAGCCCGGCGTCTATCTGACCGGCTGAAAACACGGGCGATAGACTGAGCTGTTCAGCGTATAGGTCCCGCACAAAAGCCCGTTGTCGATGTGCATGTCGGTGTAATGCGGGCAGTCGAAGGTGTGACGGTCGTACTTTATCGAGCAGATTTTCGGCCGGTCGTAGAAATAGGGCTGGTACCCCGCCGACTGCATTTCCTTCGGCAGCGGCTGCATTACCTGGCCGGATATGTGGACGTTGACGTCGCTCGACGACACCTGGTCGATATGAAAATCGACCATCGTCCCGCCCATCGCGCCGCGCCAATTTCCCGTATGCAGCGGCTGCCTTATGCCCAGCGGCTCGGCGGGCTGCGATGAGTTTGGCTCCGGCGTGCAAGCGCCGAGCAGCATCGCTGCGGCGATCAAAACTTTCGTTGTCTGCATATCAGCCCTAGGAAACGTGCGACCCCACCCAAACGCTCGCCGCCGGGATCAAGTCCAAAAAAAGGATCAGTGCCCGGCGTGCCCGTCCTTCGGCATCTCGGCCAGCTCGAAGAGCAGGTTGCCGGTGGCCTTCGGGTCGATAAAGGCGATGCGGCAATTGCCGTGGCCGATCACCGGCGTTTCGTGGATGAGCGGCGTGCCCTTTGCCTTCAATTCGGCGAGCGCGGCGTCGATGTCCTCGACCTCGAAACAGATGTAAAAGAGGCTCTGCCCGTTCGCGTTGAGCCACTTGGTCGCGCCGGAATCCGCCGTCGTCCCCTGCAGCAGTTCGATATAGGTCTCGCCCACCGGCAGCATCGCCAGCTTTGTCGTCGGCCGGTCTTCCTCGTATTCGAGTGCGATGCCGAACTTGTCCTGCAACAGGCCGGCGACCTCCTTGAGATCGCTAACCGCAATGGCGATGTGCTCGATCCGCTTGATCTTCATGGTGTTCCCCCTCAGCTCTGCGGCGCTTCGACCAGCACATTGACCCCGCGCGCCGCCTCGGCGATCTCGCGCCAGGTTTCGTCGTCGATTGGCACGCCTTCGGCGATGCGCTTTGCCCGGGACAGGCGCTCGGGGTCGCCCGGAATCAGCACCGGTTCGCCGGATTTGCGTGGCGGCGAGGCGGTGACGAAATCTGTCATCGCCGTGATCTCGTCGATGAGCCAGGCGCGATCGGTGATGCGGCCGGGATCGATGACGATCAACAGCATGCCGTTGGTCACCGATTCGTTGTCGATCCGCTCGGGCCGCATCGTGCCGCTGCCGGTGATGGCGCCCGCCAGCATCTCGCAGATAAACGCGAGGGCGTAACCCTTGTGCTCGGCGAAGGTAAGGAGCGCGCCGCGCGGTCGCTTGTACATAACGTTCGGATCGTCGGTCGGCTGACCGTCGGGGCCGAGCAGCGTCTCGGCGGCGATCTTTTCGCCCTTGTTGCGGGCGACCCGGACCTTGCCCATGGCGATCCGGCTCGTCGCCATGTCGGCGACGATCGGCCGGTCGGGGCTGGGCCCAGGCAACGCGACCGTTACCGGGTTGGTGCCGAAGCGGGCGTCGCCGCCGCGCCACGGCGCCACCGCCGGGCGTTGGTCGGTGATGTTGACGAATGAGATCGACAGCAGCCCCTCGGCCGCGCACATCTCGCCATAGGTGCCGACCCGGCCGATATGGTGGGCGTTGCGCAGCGCGACGACCGCGACCCCGTCGCGCTTCGCCCGGGCGATGCCAAGCAAGGTCGCCTCACGGGCGACGATCTGGCCGTAGCCGCGTGCGCCGTCATAGACGATGAACGAGCCGCTATCGCTGACGACGCGGCCCTTCTCATTGGCCGCGGCCTTGCCGCTATGTAGGTTGCGCAGGTAGCTGGGGATCATCCCGACCCCATGGCTATCGTGGCCTTTGAGGTTGGCCTCGACCAGATGGTCGGCGATGATCGCCGCCTCGTCCTCGCTGCTGCCCGCGGCGGCGAAGACGCGCCGGCCGATGCGGCGCAATTCGTTATGATCGACGACGGGCATGAAGCGGACTCCTCAAACCTTGGCGGCGCTATTTGTTATGCCGCTGGGGCGCGGCGGGATAGACGCCCAGAATCTTCACTTCGTGCGAGAAAAAACGCAGCTCTTCGAGCGCAAATTGCAGCGGCCGGTCGTCGGGATGCGCTTCGACATCGGCGTAGAACTGGGTCGCAGTGAAACTGCCCTCGACCATATAGCTCTCGAGCTTGGTCATGTTGATCGCGTTGGTGGCGAACCCGCCCAGCGCCTTGTAGAGCGCCGCCGGCACGTTGCGCACGTTGAAGACAAACGTGGTGACGACCGGTTTGCCGCGCGGCGCGCGCTTCTCCTCGCGCGACATGATGAGGAACCGGGTCGTGTTGTGCGCCGCGTCCTCGATGTTCTGCGCCAGCGATTCGAGCCCGTAGATCTTGCCGGCGAGCTCGGAAGCGATCGCCGCCACAGTCGGGTCGCGCCGCTCGGCGAGCTCGGCCGCGGCGCCGGCGGTGTCGGCGGCGACCACCGCGGTCAGCTTGTGCTTGCGCAGGAAGTTGCGGCATTGGCCCAGCGCATGGACGTGGCTGCGCACGGTCTTGATCGTTTTGAGGCTGGTGCCGGGTAGCGCCAGCAAGTGATGGTGCACCGGCTCGAAATGCTCGCCGATGATGTAGAGGCCAGAATCCGGCATCAGATGGTGGATGTCCGCGACGCGGCCGGCGACTGAGTTCTCTATGGGGATCATGCCGAGTGCGGCGCGGCCCTCGCGCACCGCGGCGAAGGCTTCCTCGAACTGGGCGCAGGGCAGCGTCTTCATCCGCGGGAAGACCTGCCGGCAGGCGAGATCGGAATAGGCGCCGGGCGAGCCCTGAAACGAGATGAGGCGCGGCGGGTTGGCGACCATTAGCGGCCTCCTTCGATCAGCGCGCGGGCGCGTTCGAGATCGGCCGGGGTATCGACCTGGACCCCAAGCCGCGCCGGGTCGATGAGGCTCACCGACATCGTCATGCCATTCTCCAGCGCGCGCAGCTGCTCGAGCCGTTCGCGCGCTTCGAGCACGCCGCGCGGCAGGGCAACAAAACGCTCCAGCGCCTCGCGGCGATAGGCGTAGAGCCCGATATGCTCGTAATGCGGCCCGTCCCCCCAGGGCACGATTGCCTTCGAGAAATAGAGCGCGCGAGCCGGGCGCCCTGGGTCGCTAAAGCCAGCGACCACCTTGTTAACGCTGGTGTCATCGAGCATTGCCTTGTCGGTGATAACCACGGCCAGAGTGGCGATGTCGATGTTGGGGTCGGCGAGACCGTCGGCGGCGACCCGGACCGCCGCGGGATCGAGCGTCGGCAGGTCGCCCTGCACGTTGATGACCGCATCATGGATTCGGCCGGGATCGAGGGTGGCGACCGCCGCGGCGATGCGGTCGGAGCCAGTCGGCAGATCGGGATCGGTCAGCACCGCCGTGCCGCCCACCGCCTCGACTGCGTCGGCGATCTCTTTGTCGCCACAGGCGACGACGACCGGCCCCAGCCCGGCGGCGACCGCGCGCCGCCAGACATGGACGATCATCGGCGTCCCGCCAATTAGCGCCAGCGGCTTTCCCGGCAACCGGGTCGAGGCCATGCGCGCGGGGATCATCACGATCGGGTTCTGAGGCGCGGTTCGCGTCACGGTTGGGTGCCGATGGGGGCGGGGAGCGACAAGATGCCCGGTTCGTGCATTTGTCGGAAGCGTGATAATTGGATTGAGCCAGTGCATCGAATCCGGTTTGCTGGCGAGAGACTTGCGCAAGCGAGCCACGGGGAGCGAACGGGCTGATGTCGGCTTTCGAGTGGAACAAGATCATCGCCTCGGTCCTGACCGCGATGATCGTCGCGATGGTGACGGGCATCGTGGCGCAGGGGGTGGTCCACCCGCTCCGTCTGGAAAAGCCGGCCTACCTGCCGCCCGGCGCCGAGGGCGAGACCGGTACTGCGGCGGCCACTGCGGCACCCGCGCCGGCGGCGCTTGATCCTATCGCTCCCTTCTTGGAAAAGGCGGACGCGACCCACGGCCAGCAGGTCGCCAAGGTCTGCCTGCAATGCCACACCTTCGGCAAGGGCGAAGCGAACAAGATCGGCCCCAATCTGTTCGGCGTCCTCGACGAGAATATCGCTAGCGTCCCCGGCTACACGTTCTCCGCCTCGCTGCTTGCCGACAAGGACAAGAAGTGGGACCCGGACGAGCTCAATGTCTGGCTGTTCAAGCCGCAGAATTTCGCCAAGGGCACCAAGATGACGTTCGCCGGCCTGCCGAAGGAGCAGGATCGCGCCGACGTCATCAAATATCTGATGACCCTGAAATAGCCGATGGCGTATGGCCGAGCTTGACACCGTGGGCCTTTAGCCCACGGACTTGCTCCGTGGGCATCTCCCGGCAGCTTCATTGATTTCTCGGGGTTAGGCTCCGGGATGGCTGGCGAAGCAAAACGGGAAGCGAAATTGACCGACAGCACCGCTTCTCTCGACGCGTATCTCGTACTCGCTTCCGAGCTGGCCGACGCCGCCGGCGCGGCGATTCGTCCTTATTTCCGCACCAAGCTGGCGGTCGACGATAAACCCGATCTGAGCCCGGTCACCGCCGCCGACCGTGCCGCCGAAGCGGCGATGCGGCGGCTGATCAACGCGCGGTTCCCGAATCACGGGATCTTTGGCGAGGAATATGGCCGCGAGCGCGACGATGCCGAGTTCGTCTGGGTGCTCGATCCGATCGACGGCACAAAATCCTTTATCAGCGGGGTGCCGCTGTTCGGCACGCTGATCGCGTTGATGCAGGCCGGCCGGCCGATCCTCGGCATTATCGATCAACCGATCTCACGCGAGCGCTGGGTCGGCGCCGAGGGCCACGCGACCACGCATAACGGCACGCCCATTCGCTGCCGCGCCTGTCCGGCGCTTTCGTTCGCAACGATCTTCGCTACCACGCCGGACATGTTCAAAGGTGCCGATGCCGACGCCTTCGCCCGCGCCGCCGGGGCCGCGAAGCTGGTCCGTTTCGGCGCCGACTGCTATGCCTCGGGCCTGGTTGCGCTCGGGTTTGCCGACCTGGTCATCGAGGCGAGCCTCAAACCCTACGATTTCGGCCCGATGGGGCCGATCGTCGAAGGCGCCGGTGGGATCGTCACCGATTGGCAGGGGGTGCCGCTCGGCCTCTCATCGGATGGCCGGGTGGTCATCGCCGGCGACAAGCGCGCGCATGCCGAAGCGCTGGCGTTATTGCAGGGGTGAGCGCCGTCATAAGCCGCCGGGGAACCCGCCGATGCTGAAGACCAGGACTTTCGCCCTCGCCATCGTGCTGTCGCTGGCCGTGTTCGGCGTGGCGCGGGCGGTCGTTACCTATGGGATGTCGCTTTACGGCGAATTCAAATACCAGCCCGACTTCACCCATTTCGACTATGTCAACCCGGACGCCCCCAAGGGCGGCACCATGAAGCTGTCGACAATCGGCACCTTCGACACGCTCAACCCGTTTGTCATCAAGGGGGTGCCGGCCGCCGGCATCGGCCAGGTCTTCGATACGCTGATGACCCGCAGCGAAGACGAGCCGGCGACCGATTATCCGCTGATCGCCGAAAGCGCCGATCTTGCCCCCGACCGGATGTCGGTGCTCTTCAACCTGCGCAAGGAAGCGCGCTTCCACGACGGCTCGTCGATCACTCCGGAGGACGTGGTGTGGAGTTTCGGCATCCTGCGCGACAAGGGGCAGCCGCTCTACCGCTTCTATTACGGCGACGTCACCAAGGTCGAAAAAGAGGGCGACCGCGGCGTCCGTTTTACGTTCAAATCGGCCGATAATCGCGAATTGCCGGCGATCCTCAGCGAGATGCCGGTGCTCTCGAAAGCCTATTGGTCGACGCGCGATTTCGAGAAGACGACATTAGAGCTACCGCTCGGCAGCGGCCCCTACAAGATCGAGTCTGTCGAGCCCGGCCGTTCGATCACCTACCGGCGTGTTGCCGACTACTGGGGCAAGGATTTGCCGGTCAACAAGGGCCGCTTCAACGTCGATGTGATCCGTTACGACTACTACCGCGACGCGACCGTCGCATTGGAAGCCTTCAAGGCCGGGCAATACGATGTCCGCAGCGAGAATTCATCGAAGGCCTGGGCGACCGGCTATGACGGGCCGGCGCTGCGCGATGGGCTGATCAAGAAGGAGGTCGTCCCCAACCAGAACCCGACCGCGATGCAGGGCTTCGCCTACAATCTGCGCCGCCCGCTGTTCCAGGACCCGCTGGTGCGCCAGGCGCTCGTCTACGCCTTCGATTTCGACTGGTCGAACAAGAACCTGTTCTATGGCGCCTATACCCGCACCCGCAGCTACTACGACAATTCCGAGCTCGCCGCGACCGGGGTGCCGCAAGGCGACGAGTTGAAGCTGCTCGAGCCGTTTCGCGGCCAGATCCCCGATGACGTCTTCACCAAGGAATACGACCCGCCCAAATACGACGGCTCGGGCGAAATCCGCGACGGGCTTAAGCAGGCCGTACCCTTGCTGAAACAGGCCGGTTGGAGCTTCAAGGGCGAGCAGCTGGTCAATGACAAGACCGGCCAGCCCTTCAGCTTCGAGATCCTCAACGACGACCCGCAGATCGAGCGGGTGGCGCTGCCCTTTATTCAGAATCTGAAGCGGCTCGGCATCACCGTGTCGCTCCGCACAGTCGATGTCTCCCAATACGAGCAGCGGATGAACAATTTCGACTACGACATGACCGTCGTCGTCATCCCGCAATCGCTGTCGCCGGGCAACGAGCAGCGCGAATTCTTCGGCCCGGCGGCGGCCGACCAGCCGGGCAGCCAGAATCTGATGGGCGTCAAGAGCCCGGTCATCGACGCGTTGATCGAGCAAGTGATCCAGGCGCCCACCCGCAGCGACCTCGTCACCCGGGTCCGTGCGCTCGACCGGGTGCTGCAATACGGCTACTACCTGATCCCGCAATACCACCTCGCGTCGTACTGGGTCGCCTATTGGAACAAGTTCCGCCACCCTGAGACCCCGCCCAAATACGCGCTCGGCCTAGAAACCTGGTGGGTCGATACCGGCGCCGAAAAGACCATCGAGCAGAAGCAAGGTGAGGGTGCGAAGTGATCGCCTATGCGATCCGCCGCATCCTGTTGATGATCCCGACCCTGTTCGCGATCATGGTGGTCAATTTCATCATCATCCAGGCGGCGCCGGGCGGCCCGGTGCAGCAGATGATCGCCAAATTGAAGGGCAATACAGTCAGCGCCACCGAGCGGGTCAGCGGCGGCAGCACCGGCGAGACCGCAGCGCCCCAGTCGACCGGCGACAGCTTCTATCGGGGCGCGCGCGGCATCGATCCGGCGCTCATCAAGCAGCTCGTCCACCAATACGGCTTCGATAAGCCGCCTTTGGAGCGCTTCGAGTTAATGATCAAGAACTACGCGATGTTTGATTTCGGCGACAGCTTCTTCCAGGACCGCAGCGTCGTCAGCCTGATCCGCGACAAGCTCCCGGTATCGATCTCGATCGGGCTGTGGACGACCCTGTTCACCTATTTGATTTCGATCCCGCTCGGCATCCGAAAGGCGGTGCGCGACGGTAGCGCCTTCGATGTGTGGAGCAGCTCGGTGGTGCTTGTCGGCTATGCGGTGCCGAGTTTCCTCTTCGCGGTGCTGCTGATCGTGCTCTTCGCCGGCGGCAGCTACCTGTCGATCTTTCCGCTGCGCGGCCTGGTCAGCGACGACTGGGCGAGTTTCTCCTGGCCGCTGAAGATTGCCGACTATTTCTGGCACATCGCGCTGCCGATCGCGGCGCTCACCATCGGTGGCTTCGCGACCCTGACGATGCTGACCAAGAACTGCTTCCTCGACGAGATCAACAAGCAATATGTGCTGACCGCCCGTGCCAAGGGGCTCAGCGAGCGCCGGGTGCTTTACGGCCACGTTTTCCGCAACGCGATGCTTCTGGTGGTGGCGAGCTTTCCGGCTGCCTTCGTCTCGATCCTCTTTACCGGCGCACTGCTTATCGAGGTCATCTTCTCCTTGGACGGGCTCGGGCTTCTCGGTTTCGAGGCGGCGATCAACCGCGACTACCCGATCATGTTCGCGACGCTCTACGTGTTCACCCTCGTGGGGTTGGTGCTCAAGCTGATCAGCGACCTCACCTATATGCTCATCGACCCGCGCATCGATTTCGCCACACGCGGCGTTTGAGCACACCCCCTCGAAACGCCGAGAGGGGGATGCCGATCTAACCCCCCACGAATAAACCTACCGATAAGCAAATCCTGGACAGAGGTGGCGACACGCTTCCGCGGCAACGATCGCGGCAAGAGGAAACGCCCCAATCAGCATCAGGAGCACAGTATGAAACGAGTATTGCTGACAGCCGCCGCCGTGGCGGTCGCGACCGCTTTGGGCGTCGTCGGGGCCTCTGCGGCCCAATACGACAAGCCGATGCCGGGCGTCGCCGTGTACGGACCGGTGCAAGGAACCCCGCCGGCGGGCGAAGTCCCCCCGGGCGTGGCTTCTCCGGGGTACCGGTATCAGTGGGTCTATTCCTACGACCATCACGGGTACCGCGGTCACTGGGAGGCGCAGCGCGTCGGTTCGTAAGCGGCTGATCAGCGCGTAAAGAGCCCGCCAGGCGTGGTAACGTGCCTGGCGGGCTTTCTTTGTTTCGCGCATGCTTTGACCTGCGGCGGGAGCGGCGGCAAGATCGCGCGTCGAGATCATGACCTACCGGGAGAACGCCATGAGCAGCTTCCGTATCGCCCTGGTTCAGCCGATCACCGCGCCGCCCCCCGACGACGAGCGGAACGTCGCCGCCGCGGTCGAATGGATCGCGCGGGCGGCCGGCGAAGGTGCCGACTTCGTCTGCTTTCCGGAGAGTTATCCCGGCCCGTGGCGCATGCCGGCCACCTACGATCCTAGCCCGGTGATCGCCGAGACGGCGGCGAAGCACGGCGTCCATGCCGTCTTCGGCACCGTAGAGCCGATCGATGTCGCCAAAGCCACCGCCTACAACCTTACCTGCATGGCGTTTCCCGACGGCCGTCCGGTGGCGCGCTATCGCCGCTCTCACCCCAACGGGCCGTGGATCTATACCGGCGGCAAATACTGGGAATTCCAGTACGTCGCCGGCAACGATTACCCGGTCTTCGACACCAAACACGGCAAAGTCGGCCTCGCGATGTGCAGCGAGGTCTACATGCCCGAGGTGACCCGGGCGCTGGCGCTACGCGGCGCCGAGCTAATCTTCATGCCGGCGGGCATGGACAAGCGCCGGCTGTGGGAGACCTGGCGGACGCTGCTGTGGGCGCGGGCGATCGAGAACCTGGCGCTCGTCGTCTCGACGCAAAACCTGGTGACGCATCAGAATCGCGGCCTCGCCATCGTCGCCGCCCCCGAATCGATCCTCTACGAAAGTCAAGTCGCCGGGATGGGCGTGGTCGAGGTCAGCCTCGACCGGGTACGCGAATTGCGCGGCACGAGGGACGGGGGCAGCTCGTCGGAAAGCTGCGGCGCCAAGCAGGGTCTGCTCTCGGAGCAGTGGCAGCGGCCGGAACTCTACGACCGCTTCTATCCAAAGCCGCTAAAGGACGCAGCTGAGTAGACCGGCAACCCATTCCTCATATCAGCCAATAGGTTCGCGCCTGCCCCGTTTGGTTGACACCTTGCGGGGCCGGGTCTAAGTCAACCGCGAGTCAAAAAAGACCTATTGGCGCACTTTCCGCCGGGACAAGCCAAGTGATGTCCGATCCGCGGCCGCTTTCGCCCCACCTGCAAATCTATCGCTGGCAGCTGACCTCGGTGATGTCGATCCTGCACCGGGCGAGCGGGATCGCGCTTGCGGTCGGCGCGATCCTATTGGTGTCGTGGCTCGGCGCCGCTTCGGATGGGCCGGAGTCCTATACTGCGTTCCAGCATTTCATGGGGTCGTGGTTCGGCCTGCTGCTGCTCTTCGGGTGGACGGTGGCCCTGTTCTACCATTTGTGTAACGGCATCCGGCATTTGTGGTGGGATACCGGCCGCGGCCTCGAGTTGAGGAGCGTCTACGCGAGCGGCTGGACGGTGCTCGCCGCGACTGCCGCCCTCACCGTAGTCGCCTGGATCGCCGGGCTTTCCGGCGGGAGCCACTGATGTCCGAGACTCGGCTGCGTTCCCCGCTCGGCCGCGCGATCGGGCTCGGTTCGGCGAAGGAGGGTGTCCACCATTGGTGGATGCAGCGCGTCACCGCGATCGTGCTGGTGCCGCTGATCTTGTGGCCGGTCATCTCGGTCATCGGGCTCGCCGGCGCGGAGCGCGGAGCGCTTGTCGCGTGGCTGCACAACCCGATGCCGGCCGTGCTGATGATCGTCCTGCTGGTCGCGATTTTTTATCACACCGCGCTCGGGCTCCAGGTCGTGATCGAAGACTACATCCACAGCGAAGCCTGGAAGCTGACCGCGCTTATCGTGATGCGCCTGTTGTGCATCCTGTTCGTGGTGCGCGGCGTCCTCGCCGTCCTAAAGCTGGCGCTCGGCGCCTAACCCCTCGGAGTACGCAATGCCTGCCGCCTATCCGATCATCGATCACGCCTACGATGTCGTCGTCGTCGGCGCCGGCGGCGCCGGTCTGCGCGCGACGCTCGGCACCACGCTCGAGGGGCTCAAGACTGCCTGCATCTCGAAAGTGTTCCCGACCCGCAGCCACACCGTCGCCGCGCAGGGCGGGATCGCCGCCGCGCTCGGTAATATGAGCGACGACGATTGGCGCTGGCATATGTACGACACGGTCAAGGGGTCGGACTGGCTCGGCGACCAGGACGCGATTGAGTTCATGTGCCGCAACGCGATACCCGCGGTCATCGAGCTTGAGCATTTCGGCGTGCCGTTCTCGCGCACCGCGCTAGGCCAGATCTATCAGCGGCCGTTCGGTGGGCACATGCAGGAATTCGGCGATGGCGCCCCGGCGAACCGCGCCTGCGCCGCCGCCGACCGTACCGGACATGCCATCCTCCACGCGCTCTATCAGCAGTCGCTGCGCCACAACGCCGATTTCTTCATCGAGTATTTCGCCCTCGACCTGATCATGGACAGTGAGGGTGTCTGCCGCGGCGTCCTGGCGTGGAACCTGATGGACGGCACGCTGCACCGCTTCCGCGCCCACATGGTGATCCTCGCCACCGGCGGGTATGGGCGAACCTATTTCACCTGCACCTCGGCCCATACCTGCACCGGCGACGGCAACGCGATGGTGCTGCGCGCCGGGCTGCCGCTGCAGGACATGGAGTTCATCCAGTTCCACCCGACCGGCATCTACGGCGCCGGCTGCCTCATCACCGAAGGTGCGCGCGGCGAGGGCGGCTACGTCACCAACAGCGAGGGCGAGCGCTTTATGGAGCGCTATGCGCCGCACGCCAAGGATCTGGCCTCGCGCGACGTGGTCAGTCGGGCGATGACCATCGAGATCCGCGAGGGACGGGGCTGCGGGCCGCTGAAGGACCACATCCTCCTGCACCTCGAGCATCTCGATCCGGCGGTGCTGCACCAGCGCCTGCCAGGCATTTCCGAGACCGCGAAGATATTTTCTGGGGTCGATGTGACCCGCGAGCCGATCCCGATCCTGCCGACCGTGCACTACAATATGGGCGGGGTGCCGACCAACTACCGCGGCGAGGCGCTCCGACCGACCGATAGCGACCCCGACGCGGTCTGCCCGGGTCTGATGGCGATCGGCGAGGGCGCGAGCGTGTCGGTGCACGGCGCCAACCGGCTCGGCTGCAACTCGCTGTTGGACATCGTCGTATTCGGCCGCGCCGCGGCGCATCGCGCCGTCGAATTGGTTCGCCCGGGCTCGGCGCACCCGCCGCTGGAGAATGGCATCGAAGCCTCGCTCGACCGCTTTGATGTGGTGCGCCATTCGAAGGGACCGCGCAAGACCGGCGCGATCCGCACCGAGATGCAGAAGGTTATGCAGGACAATTGCGCGGTGTTTCGCACCGCCGACGTGCTTCAAGAAGGAGTCGGTAAGATCGACGCAGCAGCGCGCGCCTACGCCGATCTCGGCATCAGCGACCGCTCGTTGATCTGGAACAGCGACCTCGTCGAGGCGCTCGAATTGCAGAACTTGCTGGAGCAGGCGGTCGTCGCCCTGCACTCGGCCGAGAACCGCAAGGAAAGCCGCGGTGCCCATGCCCGCGAGGATTTCCCCGAGCGCGACGACAAGAACTGGCTAAAGCACACGCTTTCTTGGCTCGACGGCGATTGCGACGTGACGCTCGGTTCCCGTCCGGTGCACCTCAATACCTTGTCGAACGAGGTCCAATCGTTTCCGCCCAAGGCGCGGGTTTACTGATGGCCGAGTTCACCCTTCCCGCCAATTCCAAGATCGGCACCGGCAAGACCTATCCGCCACCGGCGAACGCGAAAACCCCGCGGCGCTTCCACATCTACCGCTGGAACCCCGATGATGGCGCCAACCCGCGCCTCGACACCTATACCGTCGATCTCGCCGACATCGCGCCGATGGTCCTGGACGCCCTCAACAAGATCAAGAACGAGGTCGATACCACCCTGACCTTCCGCCGCTCATGCCGCGAGGGCATTTGCGGCTCGTGCGCGATGAATATCGACGGCACCAACACGCTCGCCTGCCTGAAGCCGATCGAGGAGATCAAGGGCGACGTCAAAATCTACCCGCTGCCGCATATGCCGGTGGTCAAGGACCTCGTCCCCGACCTCAGCCACGTCTACGCGCAGTATCAGTCGATCCAGCCTTGGCTGCAGGCCGAGAGCGCGGCGCCGCCCGACAAGGAGCGGCTGCAGTCCGAAGAGGAGCGCGCCAAGCTAGACGGGCTGTGGGAGTGCATCCTCTGCTTCTGCTGTTCAACCGCCTGCCCGAGCTATTGGTGGAACGGCGAACGCTATCTCGGGCCGGCGATCCTGCTTCAGGCCTATCGCTGGCTCGCCGACAGCCGCGACGAGAAGACCGGCGAGCGCCTCGACGCGCTGGAAGACCCGTTCCGGCTCTACCGCTGCCACACGATCATGAATTGCACCAAAACTTGCCCAAAGAATTTAAACCCGGCGAAGGCGATCGCCGAGATCAAGAAGATGATGGTGCAGCGGCGCTAGGAGCATTGCGCCGCATACCGGGATTCGGTATGAATCCTCGTGATCAAGTCTTTCGGTGACAGGCAGACCGAAGCGCTGTTCGCAGATCGCTTAGTCCGTGAATTCCAGGGCTTTGCGCGTCAGGCCAAACGTAAGCTCGAGCTGCTCAATGCCGCGAGCCGCATCGATGACTTGCTCGTCCCGCCGTCGAATCAGCTGGAAAGGCTGAAGGGCCGCCTTTCGGCGTTCTACTCGATCCGAATCAACGATCAGTGGCGGGTGATTTTCAAATGGATCGAGGGGCAGGCCTATGAGGTGCGGATCGTCGATTATCATTAAGGTGAAACATGGCTGACGAGTTTGCCCCAGTAACGCCGGGGGAAATCCTCAAGGAGGAGTTCATCGCGGGCTACGGGCTGTCACAAGGGCGGCTCGCGCGCGCCGTCGGGATTTCCCCCAATCGGATCGCCGAAATCGTCAACAATCGACGCCGCATCAGCGCCGATACGGCGGTTCGGCTCGCCCTCTATTTCGGCAATAGCCCGGAGTTTTGGATGAGCCTCCAGGCGCACTACGATCTCAAGATTGCCCAGGAAAGCCTACCACCGCAGGAGGTCGAGCGTATTAAGGGACAGCGAGCCGCCTGACCACGTGCAATGGCGGCGTGTCACCGATAAGTTATTGCTATAGCAGCGAGGGAGATGGCGATGCCGGCTGACGGCAAGCTTTCCGGCAAGGTCGCGGTGGTGACGGGCGCGTCGAGCGGCATCGGCGCCGCCAGCGCACGCCTCTTCGCCGAAGCCGGGGCGCGGGTGGTCGTCGGCTACAACCGGGGCGTCGATCGCGCCAATACGGTAATCGCCGCGCTCAAGGACTCGGGCCACAAGGCGATGCACCTGCCGCTCGAGGACACCGCGCAGATCAAGCGGGTCGCCGCAGCGGTCAAGGAGGAATTCGGGCGCTGCGACATCCTGGTCAACTCGGCCGGCTTCACCCGCATGGTGCCGCATAGCGACCTCGAAGCCCTCGACGACGATTTGATCGACCAGGTGCTGACCGCCAACGTCCGCGGGCCTTTCGCGACGATCCGCGCCTTCGTGCCCTTGCTCAAGGCGTCGGGCGACGGGGTCATCGTCAACATCTCGTCGGGCGCGGCGCAGTCCGGTACCGGCAGCTCGATCATCTACGGCGCCTCCAAGGCCGCGCTCAACACCATGAGCATGGCGCTGGCGCGGGTGCTGGGCCCGGAAATCCGCGTCATCGTCGTCGCGCCCGGCATGGTTCATACCGGCTTCGTCCCGGGCCGCACCGAGGAGATGATGGCGAAGGCCGCCGCGGCGACGCCGTTGAAGCGCGCGATCGAGGCCGAGGATGTGGCCCTGGCGGTGATCGCCTCGGTCACCCATTTGACGCATACCACCGGATCGATCATCTCGGTCGATGCCGGGCGTCATCTCTGAGCGATCGCGGGTCTTGTCGGGCATCATCAAACAACGCGAGATCGTCGACCGCCGAGCGCTCGCCGAAGCGCTGGCGGCGTTGGCGGCCGACTCGACACCGGAGCGGCCGGCGATCGTCGCCCTGATGCGCCAGGCGCTGAGTCGGGGTCATGGGGAAATCCAGCGCCGCTTCGAGGCCGGCGGCAAGGCCGCCGATTGCGTCGCCGAGCAGTCTTTCCTTATCGATCAGCTGATCCGCACCCTGTTCGATTTCGTCACCGCGCACATCTACCCGATGGCCAACCCGACCGAGGGCGAGAAGATGGCGATCGTCGCGGTCGGCGGCTATGGGCGCGGCGAGATGGCGCCCTATTCCGACGTCGATCTGCTGTTCCTGCTGCCTTACAAGCAGACCCCGCATACCGAGCAGGTCGTCGAATACCTGCTCTATTTGCTGTGGGATTTGCGGCTCAAGGTCGGCCACTCCACCCGCTCGGTCGCCGAGTGCCTGCGTTACGCCAAGACCGATCTGACGATCCGCACCGCGCTCTTGGAAGCGCGCTACATCTGGGGCGAGCAGGCGCTCTACACCGAGCTCAAGACCCGGTTCGACAACGAGATCGTCAAGGGCAGCGCGGTCGAGTTCGTCGAGCAGAAGCTCGCCGAGCGCGACGAGCGCCACAAGAAGGTCGGCGACAGCCGCTACCAGCTCGAACCCAACGTCAAGGAGGGCAAGGGCGGGCTGCGCGACCTGCACACGCTCTATTGGCTGGCGAAATACATCTATCGCATCGACGACGTTGCCAAGCTGGTCGAGTTGAAGGTGCTGTCGGCCGAGGAATCGCAGCGCTTCGCCCGCGCCCAGGAATTCCTGTGGACGGTGCGCTGCCATCTGCACTTCATCGCCGGTCGCGCCGAGGAGCGGCTGACCTTTCCGCTGCAGACCGAGATCGGCGAGCGCATGGGCTACCGCGACCGCACCGGCAGACGCGGCGTCGAGCGCTTCATGAAGCACTACTTCCTGGTCGCCAAGGATGTCGGCGATCTCACCCGCATCTTTTGCGCGGTCCTCGAAGTCGACCAAAAGGGGCGTCGGCGGTTCGGCTCTTGGCTGCGCTGGAGCGGCCGGCGGAGCATCCTCGACGGTTTCATCCTCGATGGTGGGCGGCTAACCATCCCGTCGGAAGACTTCTTCAAAAAGGACCCGGCCGCGCTCCTGCGCCTGTTTCACGTCGCGCAGAAGCACGACCTCGATATTCATCCGCGCGCGTTGCGCTCGGCCACCCGCTCGCTGCGCCTCGTCGATTCTGAATTGCGCGACAACCCCGAGGCCAATCGCCTCTTCCTCGAAATCTTGACCTCGAAGAAGGATCCCGAAACCGCGCTCCGGCGGATGAACGAAGCCGGCGTGTTCGGCCGCTTCATCCCCGATTTCGGCCGTGTCGTCGCGCAGATGCAATACGACATGTACCATGTCTACACGGTCGACGAGCACACGCTGTTCGCGATCGGCATCCTGCACCAGATCGAAGAAGGCGCGCTCAAGGACGAGCTGCCGCTCGCCACCGCGATCGCCCCGACCATCGTCTCGCGCCGCGCGCTCTATCTGGCGACCCTGCTGCACGATATCGCCAAGGGCCGCGGCGGCGACCATTCCGAATTGGGCGAGAAGATCGCGCTGAGCCTGGGGCCGCGGCTGGGGCTCACCGACGAGGAAACGGAGAGTGTCGCCTGGCTGGTGCGCTGGCACCTCCTGATGAGCAGCATCGCCTTCAAGCGCGACCTCAGCGATCCGCAGACGATCCAGAATTTTGTCGAACGGGTGCAGTCGCCCGAGCGCCTGAAGCTGCTCCTGGTGCTGACCGTCGCCGATATCCGCGCGGTCGGCCCCAAAGTGTGGAACGGCTGGAAGGCGGCGCTCTTGCGCGAGCTCTACCACAGCGCCTGGGATGTGATCTCGGGCGGCCTCACCGTGGGCGCGCGCGATTCGCGGATCGCCGCGGCGCAGGCGGCGGCGCGCGGCCTATTGCCCGACTTCACCGACGACGAGTTTGCCGCCTTTGTCGCTCGCGGCTATCCCTTCTATTGGCTCTCGCTCGATGCCGAGACCCATGCCCGCCACGCCCGGCTCATGCGCGAGGCCGACCGCAGCGCCGCGCCGCTGACCGTCGAGAAGCGCATCGACCCGCAACGCGCTGTCACCGAGGTGACACTCTACGCCGCCGACCACCCGGGCCTCTTCTCGCGCATCGCCGGGGCGCTGGCGATGTGCGGCGCCAACATCGTTGACGCCAAGATCATGACCATGTCCAACGGCATGGCGCTCGATACGTTCTGGGTGCAGGACCATGACGGCGGCCCGATCGAGCGCGCCGACAAGCTCGCCAAGCTCTCCGTGATGTTTGAGAACGTGCTGACCGGCGATGTCAGCGCCGATCGCGAGCTGGCGCGCCCGCCGGCGATCCAGAGCCGCACCAGCGTTTTCACCGTGCCGCCGCGCGTCCTCATCGACAACCAGGCGAGCCGCACCCACACCGTCGTCGAGGTCAACGGTCGCGACCGCCCGGGCCTGCTGCACGAGCTGACCCGCGAGCTGACCCGGCTCAACCTGCAAATCTCCAGCGCCAAGATTTCGACCTACGGCGAGAAGGTGGTCGACGTGTTTTACGTCAAGAACCTGTTCGGCCATCAGGTCGAGCACCCCGACAAGCTCGCCGAGATTCGCGCCGGGCTCGAGGCGGTGCTGGCCAAGGGCAACCGCCCGCCGGCCCCCGCCGCCGCGCCTGCGCGGCGCGTCAAGGAGGCGGTGGCGGCGAAGTGAGATCCCGCTCCCATCCGAGCCCGCGTGCCATTTTACCTACCCCGGCGTCGCGTCCGGTGGCCAAGGCAATGCGTTAACCGGGGCGATTGCCGCCTCGATCTCCCGCGCGACGGCGAGATGAGCGGGATTGGTGACATCAAAGCGATCCTCGGTAGCTGCCATGACGATGCCGCCTTGCGCTGTATGTTCGACAATCGCCGAGGCTGGGGGTGTCACCATCGGCGCAGAGCGGGGCGACAGATAGGTGATCCACGCCATCTTGAACATCGGCCGGCCGACAGCGATCCGGTTCGGCCACAGCGAGATAATGTCCGATGGGTAAGCTGCACACCATGTTGCGTCCCAGGCCTCGGCGATGGCGACTAACGCCGCTTTGAAAATCGCCAGTGTAACTAGAGCAGCGTTGTGCTCGTTGATCGGCTGCGTCTGCAGTTCGGCGGTGTTTGCGAAGTACGGCGGATTCGGCGCGTAAAAACCCGCTTGAATGACGAGAGTGACCGACGTCTTCGAGCCTGCCCGTGCACTGGCGCCAAAGTGATAGCCGTAGATAGGCGTCGGGTCCCCATCGTCGGCGGTGGCCACGCCGTTCGCGATGAGGCGCGTCAAATCGTTACCAGGACCTGACGGGAGAGGCCAAAACGTATCGGTGCCTATAAACTTCCAACCATTGAACGCCGGGTTCACGGCACTCAACGTCTGCAGCATCTTCCAGAAGCGCTGCCCCAAATGCGCGGGGGTCTCCCGGCGCGGTCCCCAATAGGCCTGGATCAGGTAACCCAAAAACTCGCTCATCGTCTCTACTCCGGCTGCGGCGCGTAGATCACGATTATCGGAAGGTCTCGCTTGTCGAATAGATCGCGGACGAAGTCGGCAACCGGCTGGGCTTTGAAATACCATTCGATCGACCGGGCCTGCTGCACGAGCTGACCCGGCTCAACCTGCAAATCTCCAGCGCCAAGATTTCGACCTATGGCGAGAAGGTCGTCGACGTGTTTTACGTCAAGAACCTGTTCGGTCATCAGGTCGAGCACCCCGACAAGCTCGCCGAGATTCGCACCGGGCTCGAGGCGGTGCTGGCCAAGGGCAACCGCCCGCCGGGTGCGTCCGCCGCGCCCTCCCGCCGCGTCCGGGAGACGGTCGCGGCGAAATGAGGCCGACCACCTTAGCTCTCTGAGAAAAAAGCCTCCCACACCTTGCGAAACGTTCCAGTTGTTGGAACTCGAACACTAAACCAGTCCATTTTGTATACATCAGCTTGATCTTGCCGCAGCGTGTGGCCTTTGCTGAGAATTACGCCTGAGCCTGGGACGCCGGTCGTATCGACAACGATAGTATTCAGCATCGACAATTGGTTAATCCGACAATACTCAGCGATAATGCCGAGCGGACGCCCGAGCATTATGGCGGCTTTTCGGGTCGAGTAGCCCATCTTGAGGGCAAGATCGCCATAGGTGATGGTTTCGGGGTCTCCAATCTGCCTCCGCATCACGAAGGCAACAAGGATGAGCCAAACCTGCTGCGCTTGAACGTAAACCCGGCCGCCGGGGGCAAAGCGTTTTGCGGGAGGAATCATCGGCGTCATAGTTGTTCCGTTTTGATCATTCGGTGCAATTTTGCACATTTAGTTCAAAACTGCAACCCTTCGTGCTGGCGCAACTGCCGGCCTGCGACACCCCCGGATTTGGGGCCACGCGCCGCATCTGCGATAATCGACTGATGCAGACTTCGCAGAGCCGCACTCCATGATCGACGAGATCGGGCATTTCGCCCTGGTGCTCGCGCTGTGCATCGCCGCGGTGCAGATCGTCGTGCCGCTTTACGGCGCCTGGCGCGGCGATTCGGCCTTGATTGCGCTGGCGCGGCCGGCGGCGGTGGCGCAGTTCGTCTTTATCGCGACCGCGTTCCTGTCGCTGATGCACGCCTACGCGGTGTCGGATTTTTCGCTGCTCAACGTCGCCGCCAATTCGAGCGTCGCCAAGCCGCTGCTTTACAAGATCACCGGCGTCTGGAGCAACCACGAGGGGTCGATGCTGCTGTGGGTGTTCATGCTGGCGCTGTTCGGCGCTGGGGTGGCCCTCTTCGGCGGCAATTTGCCGCCCGAATTGCGCGCCCGCGTGCTGTCGGTGCAGGCGATGATCGGCGCCGGGTTTCTCATCTACATCCTCTTCGCCTCAAACCCGTTTCTGCGGCTCGATCCCGTCCCGGCCGACGGCAACGGCCTCAACCCGATTCTCGAAGACCGCGGCCTCGCCTTTCACCCGCCCTGTCTCTATGCCGGCTATGTCGGCTTTTCGATCTCGTTCTGCTTCGCGATCGCCGCGCTGATCGAAGGCCGGGTCGATCCGGCCTGGGCGCGCTGGGTGCGGCCGTGGACCCTGGCCGCGTGGTGCGCGCTCACCATCGGCATCGCGATGGGCAGCTGGTGGTCCTACTACACGCTCGGCTGGGGCGGCTGGTGGTACTGGGACCCGGTCGAGAACGCCTCGTTCATGCCGTGGATTATCGGCACCGCCCTCCTCCATTCGGCGATCGTCGTCGAGAAGCGCGACACGCTGAAGGCGTGGACCATCCTGCTGGCGATCCTCACCTTCTCGTTGTCGCTGATCGGCACCTTTCTGGTGCGCTCCGGCGTCCTGACCTCGGTCCACGCCTTTGCCTCCGACCCGCTGCGCGGCGTCTTCATCCTGGCGCTGCTTGGGATCGCCACCGGCGGCGCGCTGCTGCTCTTCGCGATCCGTGCGCCGACCCTGCAAGGCGGCGGCCTCTTCGCGCCGATCTCGCGCGAAGGCGGGCTGCTGCTCAACAATTTGCTGCTGTCGACCGCCGCCGCGACGGTGCTGATCGGCACGCTTTACCCGCTGTTCCTCGATGTCGTCGCGCATCAGAAAGTGTCGGTCGGACCGCCCTTCTTCAACATGACCTTTATCCCGATCATGGTGCCGCTGCTGATCGCGATGGCGGTGGGACCGCTCTTGTCGTGGAAACGGGGTGACCTCTTCGCCGCGCTGCAGCGCCTGAAGCTTGCCTTCGCGATCGCGGCCGGCGCGGCGGTGATGGTGCTGATGCTGATGGGCGCCTCGTCGCTCGGCGCCGCCTGCGGCCTGGCGCTCGCCGCCTGGATCCTCGCCGCGGTCATCGTCGAGTGGGCCGAGCGCATCCACCTCTTCGCCGAGCCGCTCGGTCAGAGCCTGCGCCGCGCGCTGCGCCTGCCGCGCGCCACCTGGGGGATGACCTTGGCTCATGCCGGAATGGCGGTGGTGGTCGCTGGCATCACCGGCTCCTCGGCATGGAGCGTCGAGAAGATCGCCAATGTGCGGCCGGGCGAGGCGGTCGAGCTTGCCGGCTACCGGATAGCGCTTGACGAGATCAGCCAGGTGCGCGGGCCCGACTACGTCGCCACCCGCGCCGATCTCCGCCTGCTGAAAGGCGACAAGGTGATCGCCGCGATGCACCCGGAGAAGCGCTTCTTCCCGCTCGAGAAGGGCGGCCAGACCGATGTCGCAATCCGCACAAATTTACTGGCCGACGTCTATGCGGTAATCGGCGACCCCGACGGCAAGGGCGGCTATACGCTGCGGCTTTATTACAACCCGCTGGTGCCATGGATCTGGCTCGGTGCGGCGGTGATGGCGTTCGGCGGCTTGGTTTCGCTCAGTGACCGGCGTCACCGGGTCGGCGCCCCGCGCCGTGCCCAGCGCGACGCCGCGGTGCCGGCGCCCGCTGAATAGGATGCGGCGCTGGCTCTATCTGTTGCCGGTCGCGGTGTTTGCGCTGATGGCGGCGGGGTTCTATATCGGGCTTAGCCGTGACCCCGAGGTGCTCCCCTCGCCGCTGATCGACGAGCCGGCGCCGCAATTCGACCTGCCGCCGCTGCCCGGCAGCAACAAGGGGTTATCGACCGCCGATCTCAAGGGCGGGGTCAGCCTTGTCAATGTCTTCGCTTCCTGGTGCGTGCCGTGCCGCGAGGAGCACAAGGCGCTCTCCGCCTTCGCCGCGCTGAAGCGCGTTCCGGTCTACGGCATCGACTACAAGGACAAGCCGAAGGCCGCCGCCGACTGGCTGACCGAACTCGGCAACCCCTACACGCAGATCGGCGCCGATGACGGGCAAGTCGGCATCGCCTGGGGCGTCTACGGCGTCCCCGAGACTTTCCTCGTCGATGGCGCCGGCCGCATCCGCTACAAGCATGTCGGCCCGCTCTCCCAGGCCGATATCGACAAGACCATCCTGCCGCTCATCGCCAGGTTTGGGCAATGAGGGTCTGGCTTTTTGCGCTGTTGCTGTTGGCGGCGCTGGCGCCGGTGCCCGCTCATGCGGTCCGCCCCGACGAAGTGCTGCCCGACCCGGCATTGGAGGCGCGGACGCGCGACATCGGCAAGGAACTCCGTTGTCTGGTGTGCCGCAACCAGTCGGTCGACGACAGCGACGCCGACCTCGCCCATGACATCCGCGCGTTGGTGCGCCAACGTCTCACCGCCGGCGACAGCAACGCCCAGGTCATCGCCTATATCCGCTCGCGTTACGGCGATTATGTGCTGCTGAAGCCACCGTTCCAGCTCGATACTTGGCTGCTGTGGGGCGGGCCGGCGGTAATCCTGCTGCTCGGGATAGGGGGTATCGGCCGCTATCTGCGCCGTCAGGCGCGAAAAGCCGCTGCGCCGCCGCTCAGTGATGATGAGCGGCAACGACTCGCGCAGATGCTCGACGACAAGGCAGAGCCATGAGAATGGGGCTGGCCCTCGCGTTCCTCGCCATGACGGTTCTGGCGGTGGCGCTGCTGATCGGGCCGCTGATCTGGCGCCGCCGCACAGGTGCCTCGCGCGACGCCTACAATCTCGCGGTCTACCGCGACCAGCTTGCCGAGATCGAGCGCGATGTCGGTCGCGGCGTGCTCGACCCGGGCGACGCCGAGGCGGCGAAGGCCGAGATCGGCCGGCGCATCCTGGCCTTGAACCCGACCACTGGGCAGGCCGCCGCTTCGCATGCGCCGCTGGCCTTCGCCATCGCGGCGATCGTGCTGGTGCCGTTCGCCGCCTGGACTCTCTACTGGGACCTTGGATCGCCTAGCCTGCCCGACGAGCCACACGACGCCGTCGCCGCCGGCCCGCATCTCGACATCGCCGCGGCGCTAGAACAGCTTGAGGCGCACCTCGCCGCTCACCCCGACGACCTCAAGGGCTGGTTGCTGCTTGCCCGCACCGAACTCGATCTCGGCCGCTATATCGACGCCGCCGAGGCCTATCGCCACGCCGCCGAGCTCTCCAACCAGCGTCCGGTGATCGTCGGCGATTGGGGTGAGGCGCAGGTCATGGCCGCCGGCGGCACCGTGTCCCCCGAGGCGGTGCAGGCGTTCAAGATCGCGCTCGCCGATCCCGAAGCCGCGCCGCGCTCGCGCTTTTACCTTGCGCTCGCCGATTTCCAGGCGGGCGATACCAAAAAAGCGTTGCAGGAATGGGTCGACCTCGAAGCCGCCTCGCCCGACGACGCGGCCTGGCTGCCGATGCTGCGCAAGCGCATCGTCGAGGCGTCCGCCTCGCTCGGGGTCGATCCGGCGAGCCTCAAAACCTCGTCCGGCACGCCGCGCAAGGCGGCAAAGGCTAACTAAGCCGATAGAACTTGCTCGCGGTCCCGGCAAACAGCGCCGCCTTCTCGCTGACCGAACAGCCGGCGGCGATGCGCTTGAACGCGTTCCAGAACACCTGATAGCTGCCGCTGCCCTTGTCGACCGGGAAGTTGCTCTCGAACATCGCGCGGTCCGCTCCAAACGCGGCGATGCAGGTCTCGATATAGGGCTGCCACAGCCCGGCCAGCGTCTCCGAGCTCGGCGGCTCCGGTCGCTCGTGCACATCGAAGCCGAACACGCGCATGCCGAGCCCGCCCAGCTTGATATGCACGTTCGGGCAAGCCGCTAGCTCCTTGATGCGCGCGCTCCATTCGGCGAACACCTCGTCGCGCTTGCCCTTGTAGCGGCCGAGCCCGATCGCGCCACCGACATGGTCGAGCACGATCGGCGTCTCGGGGAAGGCGCGGGCGAGGTCGATCAGATCGCCGATCTGCGGGTGAAACATAAAGGAGTCGAAGACGAGACCGAGCGGCGCGAGCTTGGCGAAGCCCTCGCGCACCTTGGGCTGCATCAGCATGCCCGGCGGCCGCGATACCGGCGAACCCCATTCCGCCTGATCGGGGTCGGTGGCGGAGATGTAGCGGATGCCCTTGAACCGCCCGCCCGGGCCGCCTCCAGCCGCGATCTGCGCCTCCAATACCTTTTCGACCGCGCCGCCCAGCGCCAGATCGGCCAAGCCGACAATGCCGGCGCACACCTTGGTCTTGCCGTAGGTGCCGCTCGCCGCCATCGCCGCGACCCCGTTGGCGAACTCGACCTCGCCGACCGGCTTCATCTCGGTAGGGCCGCTCGCGCGGTACATCGACAGCCATTCGAGATAGACCGTCGCGATGATGTTGTGGCCGCTATTGGTATCGGCCAGCAGTTCCGGCAGCAGATAGCGCCCGGTCTCGGGCCGCTCGACCAGATGATGGTGCGGATCGACGATCGGCAGATCGGGTTCGAGGATTTCTTCGACATGCCGCGCCAGCCAATCGGTTCTCGGCGTGAAATGCCCGGTCGGCGAAACAGGTGCTGGGGCTGCCATCGTTTCCTCCTCTAATGCCCTTGGCCGGACTTGATCCCGCCATCCACGTCACCTTCCCGTGCCCTAGCCAATAAGACGTAGACCCCCGGGTCAAGCCCGGGGGAGGTGAATTTTATAGACCGGCTTGGGGAGCTTCAGTCGTTCGCCCGGCGCAGCGCGTCGCACACTGCCGCGGTGACCTGCGCCGTGGTCGCGCTGCCGCCGAGATCGGGCGTGTGCAGCGACTTGTCGGCGGTGACTCGCTCGACCGCGCGCATCAGCCGTTCGGCCGCCGGCTTCTCGCCGATATGCTCCAGCATCATCACGCAGGTCCAGAACGTGCCGATTGGGTTGGCGATGCCCTTGCCGGCGATGTCGAAGGCCGAGCCGTGGATCGGCTCGAACATCGACGGCGCGGTGCGTTCGGGGTTGAGGTTGGCGGTTGGCGCGATGCCGATCGACCCGGCCAGCGCCGCCGCGAGGTCGGAGAGGATGTCGGCGTGCAGGTTGGTTGCGACGATCGTGTCGATGGTCCGCGGCTTCATCACCATTCGCATCGTCATCGCATCGACCAGCATCTTGTCCCAGGTGACGTCGGGAAATTCCTTCGCCACCTCGGCGGCGATCTCGTCCCACATCACCATCGCGTGACGCTGCGCGTTCGACTTGGTGACCACGGTCAGCAGCTTGCGCGGCCGCGAGCGGGCGAGCGCGAAGGCGAAACGGAAGATGCGCGTCACCCCCGCCCGCGTCATCATCGAGACGTCGGTGGCGGCCTCGATCGCCATCCCCTGGTGTACCCGGCCGCCGACTCCGGCGTATTCGCCCTCCGAATTCTCGCGCACGATCACCCAATCGAGCTCCGGCCCCGAAACATGGCGCAGCGGGCTGGTGATCCCCGGCAGGATGCGGGTCGGGCGGACATTGGCGTACTGATCGAGCGGCTGGCAGATCGCCAGGCGCAGCCCCCACAAGGTGATGTGATCGGGGATGCCGGGCGCGCCGACCGCGCCGAAGAGGATCGCGTCGAACCCCCGCAGCCGGTCGGCGCCGTCCGCCGGCATCATCACCCCGTGCTTGCGGTAGTAGTCCGAGCCCCAATCGAAGCGCTCGACATCGAGCCCGAAGCCGCTGTCGCGCTCGGCGCAGACGGAAAGCACCTCAAGCCCGGCCTCGACCACCTCCGGGCCGATGCCGTCGCCGCCCAGCGCCGCGATCTTGTGGTTTCTCATCTCACTTGCCCCTCACCCGCCTCGCTACGCGAGGCACCCTCTCCCCGTAAACGGGGCGAGGGAATTTGGCAACAGCGCGCTCCCTCTCCCCGCGAGCGGGGAGAGGGTCGAGGTGAGGGGCTTTACTCTACTCCGCCGCGGCGGGTTCGGGCTGCGGCACCGGCAGCTGCTCGACCATTTCGGCGTCCCACGGACCCGGGAAGCGGCCGCGGCCGACCTTGTCGCGGCTGAACACGTGGTAATCGACCGGCCACTCGGCGCGCGGCATCTCGTAGTACACCTCGACGCCGTTGCCGTCCGGATCGCGCAGATAGATGCCGAGCGAAATGCCGTGATCGGCGATGTGGTCGATCGGCTGCTTCTGCTCCTTGATGCGGCCGTAGAATTCCTTGAGGTCGTCGAGGCTCTCGACGCGCCAGGCCATGTGGTTGAGCCCGACTTGCCGGCGCTGCTGCAGCGGCGCGTCGTCGCCCAGCTGCATCACCGCGACCTCGTGCGACTGCTCCTCGTCGGCCGACATAAACGCGGCCCAGCCCGGCCGGTATTCGTAGCAATGCAGGCCCAGTAAATTCTCGTACCACGCCTTCGATTTCTCGGCGTTGCGCACGTAGATGTTGACGTGTCCCAGATACATCGGTCGCTTGGCCATTGTGTCCTCGCTTTCAGATTGAAAACCTTGGCGTGATTCTATCACGCCTCCTCGCTCTTCCCCAGGAAGTCCAAGACCCGCTCCATCACCTGCCCCTTCGGGTAGACCGCCGCCATCGCCCGCGCCCGGGTCAGCGGGTCGCTGGCGAAAAACCGCTCGTAGAGTTCCTGCCGGCTGCCGAAGGCGCTGCCGGCGACATCCCAGGCGAGGCGGAACAGCTTCACCCGGTCTTTCGCCGCGAGCTTGTCGGTCGCCAGATATTGTTCGATCTGCGGCGCGAGCGGCCCGGCGAAATCCTTCTCGCTCGGGGTCAGCAAAAAGCTCGACGACCCCAGTAATTGCAGGATTTCGACCATCCGCGGATAGGCGGTCATCATCAAATTGCGCGTCGATTCCGATGGCAGGATCGCCGGCGCCATCACGCCCCAGCGGTCGAGCTCGGCGTCGGCCTCGGCGGCGCGCATGCACGAGCGCATCAGCTCGGTGTAGAGCATCAATTCGCCGATCCGCTCCTCGGTATGCGGCAGATGCGAATTGCCCAGCGCTTCCGTCATCAGCAGCGCCAACCCCAGCACGAACTCGCATTTGGCGAGGTTCTTCGCCGCGCCTTGATGCGCCGAATGCGCGGTCGAATGGGTGACGTGCGGCACCTGATTGAGCCGGTCGACATCGTAGAGCAGGAACACCCGCTCCCACGGCACCAGCACGTTGTCGAAAAAGACGATGCAGTCCATCTCCTCGAAGCGCGAGGCCAAGGGCGCGTCGAAATGCGAGCGGCCGAGGTCGAAGCTGTCGCGGCAGAGGAATTTGAGGCCCGGCGTGCCGCAGTCGATCGAGAAGCTCATCGCAAACGTCGAATGGTCGTCGCTGTGGCGGGCGAGGCGCGGCGAATAGACCGCGATCTCGTCCGAGAGCGGCCCCAGGGTCGCCAGGATGCGCGCGCCGTGCACGACGACGCCCGCCGAGGTCTCTTTCTTGACCTCGAGCGCGGTGCCCTCCTGCAGATTGAACATGCCCGTGGCGTTGCGGCTGCGCTGAAAATTGATCAGCGCGTGAGTCAGGCAAACGTCGTTCTCGCGCAGATGCTCGACATAGCGGCGCATGTTGTCGCCGAATTCGGGCCGCTTCTCGCCAAAGAAATCGGCCGCAGCGCCCCAGGCCGCGAAGGTCACGTTCATGAAATCGGGCGAGCGGCCCATCATGCCGTTGGTGGTGCGCGCCCAGTTGAGCATCATGCTCGTGCGCGTCTCCAACTCCTCGCGCGTCTTGGGGTTGGCGAACGAGCGCCCGACCCGGTCGCCCGACGAGGGCGACTTGTAGGTCATCACCTTCTTCAGCTTGGGGTCGTGCTGGAGGTCGTAGAGCGAGGCGATCGCCTTGGCCCCGCCGGCCAGCCCCTTGTGCCGGGTGACGTCCTTCACCCGCTCGCCGCCGAGCCACACCTCGCGCTCCTGCGCGCGCAGCCCGTCGATATATTGCTGTCCGGTGCGTGCTGGCATGCGGCCCTCCCGAGGTGTCCGGGAATGCTAGTGCGTGACGCCGCCGAAGTTAAGCCGCTCGCTCGCTGGCCGGCAGCAGGCTCTCGCTATACTTCGGCCGCAATATGTCGAGCCACATCGGCACCGGCGTCCCGAGCCACAGGGCATTCTTGCTGTGGTCGTCATACGAGCTTTCGGTCAGCGGATGCACCAGCACGTCGAGGCCTTCGCGGTTGAGCATCAGCCACGGCACCACATTCTGGAATTCCGGCGTCTCGAAAATGGCGACGAATTGCGAGATCGGGTGCGGCCCGCGCGGCTCGTCGCTGAGCATGCCGACCTCGACCGCGAACTTCTTGGCGAGGATTCCGCGCAACTTCTCGGCGGCCGGCTTGGTGCTGGGGTCGTAATAGATGTGGGCGTGATAGCCCTTGTTCTCGGTCATGTGTTTCTCCTTGCCGTCAAATCCAGCTGGATCAGGGCTCGTGCGTCCTTCGAGGCTCCGCTGCGCTCCGCACCTCAGGATGAGGACAGCTTTGGGATGCCATCGATGGAACTCCGCCTCATCCTGAGGAGCGCCGTTAGGCGCGTCTCGAAGGACGCATCAGCCATCATGCAGACCCTCAATTTGCCTCCAGCTTCGCCTGAATCTTCTTCGAGATCTCGGCGCGCCATTCCTCCATCGGCATGAAGCCTTCCTTGTCGCGGCAGAACGCCTCGGTCTCAGCGACCAGCGTGTCGGCGGGCTTGTCGAGGTCGATCTTGAAGCCGAGCGGCTGCGGCACGTACCACGGGGTGTCGCAGAACATCTCGATCTGGTTGCCCTCGGGGTCCTGGAAATAGACTGACCAGGCGTTGCCGTGGCAGATCGGCCTGATGCCCTCGCAGCCCGCGTCGCGCACCTTGCGGAACGCCTTTTGCACCTGCGGCAGGGTCCCGACATTGAACGACACCTGCTGCACCATCGGCACTTCCGTGTCGGTGGCGCGGCCGCGCACCAGCACCACCTGGTGGTGGTCGCTGGGGTTGCGCGAGAGGAAGGTGATGCGCCCGTCCTCCGCGCCGTCGCTGACGACGAAACCGAGCACCGAGGTATAGAAATCGATCATCTTCGGCACGTCGTGGACATAGAGCCCGACATGGCTGAGGCGCGGGGCGGTATCCATCTGCAAGTCTCCGGTCAGTTAATTCGCTTCAAATCTGTAGGGTGGGTAAGCGAAGCGCCACCCACCGTCCCTCGCGGATCGTGCCCTGGATCGGCGGGTATTCGCTGCGCTCGACCCGCCCTACGGGCTGAATTCGCTGCTGGTATATGAGCGCGGCAGCCGCCATGTATCAAATCGATTGTTGTTATGTTATTCATTCGGGCCATGGATATACGTGCCGTCGACCTCAACCTGTTGAAAGCCTTCGACGCGCTCGCTTCCGAACGCGCCGTCACCCGCGCCGCCAGCCGCATCGGCCTGTCGCAGCCGGCGATGAGCCACGCGCTGTCGCGGCTGCGCGGCCTCTTTGGCGACGACCTCTTTGTCCGCACCCCCGGCGGGATGGAGCCGACGGCGCGGGCGCGCGAGATCGCGCCCTTGGTCTCCTCCGCGATCGAGCAGATCGAGGCGGCGCTCAACCTCGGCGCCGGGTTCGATCCCGCCACCAGCCTCGCCACCTTTACCGCCGGGATGGGCGAATACGCCGAGGTCGCGCTGGTCGGCCGCCTCGCGCAAGAATTCTCGCGCCAGGCGCCCAAGGCGACCCTGCGCCTCCTATCGATGCACGGCGGTGACGCCGCCGAGCAGCTGGAGCGCGGCGCCATCGATGTCGCGGTGGCGCATCTGCGCGCCATGCCGCCGGCGATCGAGACGGCGCTGCTCTTTCGCGACCCGTTTGTCGTCGCCGCCCGCAAGGGTCATCCGATCACTAGGGCGCCGCTCACCGTCGAGGCCTATGCCGCGCAGGATCATGTGCTGGTCAGCCCGCGCGGCGACCCCAGCGGCGCGCTCGACCGCATCCTCGTCGATTATGGCCAGCGCCGCCGCGTCGCGCTCTTGGTCGCGACCTATCTCGCGGTGCCGGCCGCGCTCGCCGCGTCGGACCTCATCGCCACCCTGCCCAGTCGCGCCGCCGCGCTCATCGCCGCCCATGCCGAGATCGCCATCCTGCCGCTGCCGATCGACTTCGCGGCGACCGTGTCGATGGCCTGGCACCGCCGCGCCGCCAGCGAACCGGCCCAGGCGTGGTTCAGAAAGCTGCTGACGGAGGCGGCGGGGTAGAAGCGGGAGTATGCGTGTCATACGCTGGAACAGGGTTTGCCCATTCCAGCCACACCGATATGTATTCAATTGAAGGAGTAGGTGGCGTTCAGTGGTCCTATGAGCGCAAGGCGAAGGTTCATTTACGTTTTTATTGCTGTAGAATCGGTTTTCGATTCCAATTTATGAGCAATTGATGATCCAGCGAGATTTGGACCAAAACTATTATAAATTTCTTCCCATTTTCCTACTATTTCTGAGAGATCGAATCTTCTGACGGATCGTGAGGCCATCATTCCACAACGTACACTGAGATCGGAGTTCCCCAAGACCTTCCATATGATATTCGCAAGGCCTGCTACGTTCCCGGGCTCCACCAAGAACCCATTACGACCATGTGCAACAAATTCTGGTATGCCAAGTGCGTCGGCACAGAATGGGGTCAATCCACAAGCCATAGCCTGAAGAAGAGACACGCATTGCGATTCACTCGTGGTCATGGTTACGAACCCGTCGCAAGCCTGGAACAACCTTGCGAGGGTACGGTGATCTAAAATTCCGAAAAATCGTATATTTTTAGCAATTCCGAGCTCGTTTGATAGTGTCGCGAGGCGATCAAGTTCGGGGCCGCCCCCCGCAAATGTAAGAAGTATATCTGAGCGCCGCTCTCGCAATAATTTGACTGCTTCCAGGAGAAGGTGCAGGTTCTTTTCTAGTGAAAATCGGCCTGCGTAGCATAACGCGATATTCGGTAAAGAAAATTCGGATTTTAGCTTTTGTTTTAAGCTCGTCGTAACGGGTCTAAAGATATTCAAGTTTACCGGGTTTGACACGATTTCTAACGGCCGTTTCAGTTTATCGATACCCAAATCTCTGAAGACCGCCCGCGAGGGAGCAGTAACAAGTTCGCATCTGTTGCAAAACCACATGACAAACCGCTCTACTATTTCGGCGGATATCGGAAAATAAGCGCTGAACGCCTTTACAGCCGTGTGGTTCGTGACAATGACCGGTATGCGAAACAGGCGACCAATCGCTAGCCCCTCAAGCCCCAAGCCTAAGAACGATTGCAGATGAATCACGTCCGGACGCTCGCGCCCGATAATTCGGATCCATTTCGTGAGAGACGGAATGGCAATACGCGACTGGACGATTTCTGACGGGTAATACATTGAAGAGCGGCGAAGAAGCCTTATCGGTTCGGAAATCCCATCAGGTTCCCAGCAGAAACTCCGGCCTAAGTAATCCCCCTTGGGGTATCGAGGGACATGAATCGAAACGGTGTGACCACGACTGGCGAGGCCAGCAGCTGTCGCGCTGACAGAATCCGTGACGTGACCCCCATTTCTCATCCAGCGATAACGAGAGTCCGGGGTTGATCTGAACCTTCTGTGTCGTGGGTGGCAAGAGGCCGGGGCGCGGAGCCCCAGCGAAGCGCAGCGTCCCGGCCGGTCTCT